>Ga0307379_10002248_pt1 | contig 28875 bp, 19 predicted proteins | sample UN2MG_FD_202237 | JGI IMG/M metagenome (GOLD analysis project Ga0307379, IMG submission 202237) | Soil microbial communities from Risofladan, Vaasa, Finland - UN-2 | ecosystem: Environmental > Terrestrial > Soil > Coastal area > Acid sulfate soil | place: Finland: Risofladan, Vaasa | collected...
AAAAGGACGGTGGCGATCCCGGAGGACCAGCGCTGCCGGCTGGGGAAGGTCGGCAACGTGCTCGGCCTGGAATGCTTCGTCGGCCAGGTCATGGAAGACCGCATGGGCAAGTTCCGCGTCATCATCGGCCCGCTCTCCGCTCCCCGCTTCCGGCTGCTCATGCCCGGCACCTTCAAGTTCCGGCGCATTCTCTTTTTCGCCGCGATCTACCTTATTGACTCTTTCGACATGGACCTGGAGCTGATCCTGAGCGAGGGCGAGGTCAGGACCGCCCGGCTGGGCGACGAGTTCTGGTCGCAACTGGGCAAGGACACCTGGCTGTTCTCCGGGGATTACGGGCGCCAGGTCCGCGCCGGGTTCGAGCTCAATTAGCCTCTGCGGCCGCGCGGCGGCCGATGACCATACTGCTTTTTTCGGTAACGTAAGCAGTGCTGTCCAAAATAAACGGACCGGAGAACCGCCAAGACGCCAAGAGCGCCAAGGATTATTTTAAACACTATTTAAAGAGGGCTTGGGTGCGAAGGTTTCTTGCTTGGCGCTCCCGTCAGCCGGTTCGCCAAGCCGGTTGGGGCCAGCGCTCCTGATCTGTTCTTTTTAGGGCCGCAAAGAAACATCATGATTTACTTGGCGCTCTTGGCGTCTTGGCGGTTTTCTTTCGGCCTATTTGGGACGAGTGAGTAAGGTAAGCGGTAAATTTCAAGAAAAGAAGGGGGTGGAAAAATGTTGGAGGTCGACATTAAGGCCTTGTTGTCCCGTTTGAACGGCCACTGCGCCAACGTGCTGCAGTCGGCGGCGGGGATGTGCGTCACCCGGACCCATTACGAGGTCACCGTCGAGCATTTCATGGCCAAGCTGCTCGACGACCCGAACTCGGACGTGCCCATCATCATGAGGCAGTTCGACCTGGATCCCGGGCGCGTGGCCAAGGCGATCGAGGACACGCTCGAGGATTTCAAGACGGGCAACGCCGCCAAGCCGGTGTTCTCGCCGCTTCTGCTGGAGCTGTTCCAGCACGCCTGGCTGATCGCCTCGATCGACCTTTCCGAGCGCAACATCCGCTCCGGGGCCGTGCTGGTGGCCTTTCTTTCCAAGCCGACCTTCTTCGCCTCCGGGCGCTACGTGGAGGTCATTAAGACCATCAGCCACGAGCGGCTGCTCAAGGATTTCTGGACCGTGATCAAAGGCTCGAACGAGCGGGGGGCGCCGGAGGCCGGCGGCGGGGAGGGGCCGGGCGCCGCCCCCGGCAAGCCGGGCGGCGAGTCGGCGCTCGCCAAGTTCTGCGTGGACTTCACGGAGAAGGCGAAGAACGGCGAGATTGACCCGGTGTTCGGCCGGGACAAGGAAATCCGCCAGATGATTGACATCCTGGCCCGGCGCCGCAAGAACAATCCGATCTGCGTGGGGGAGGCCGGCGTGGGCAAGACCGCGGTGGTGGAGGGCCTGGCGCTGCGCATCGTCGAGGGCGACGTGCCGGACCTGCTCAAGGACACCGCGCTGATCGGGCTCGACATGGGCGCCCTCGAGGCCGGGGCCGGCATGAAGGGCGAGTTCGAGAACCGCCTCAAGAACGTGATCAACGAGATCAAGGCGAGTCCCAAGCCCATCATCCTGTTTATTGACGAGGCCCATACCCTGGTCGGCGCCGGCGGGTCCGCCGGCAAGGGCGACGCCGCCAACCTGTTGAAGCCGGCGCTGGCCCGCGGCGAGCTGCGCACCATCGGCGCCACCACCTGGGCCGAATACAAGAAATACTTCGAGAAGGACCCGGCGCTGGCCCGCCGCTTCCAGCCGGTCAAGCTCGACGAGCCCAGCATCGAGACCACGGCCCTGATCCTGCGCGGCTTGAAGGAAAAGTACGAACAGGCCCACGGGGTCGTCGTGCGCGACGACGCCATCGTGTCCGCCGCCGAGATGTCCGCCCGCTACATCAGCGGCCGGCAACTGCCCGACAAGGCCGTGGACCTGCTCGACACCGCCGCCGCCCGCGTCAAGATCGAGCTGTCCTCCAAGCCCGACCAGGTGGAGGACAAGGAACGCAGCGTCCAGGCCCTGGAGCGCACCAAAAGGGCGCTGTTGCGCGACAAGTCGAACGGCGTGCCCATTGACGAGGAGCTCCTGGCCAACGCCGAGAAATCCATCATCTCTTTCACCACGGAGGCCCAGGCGCTGACCGTGAGCTGGAAGAAGATCAAGGAGGCCAGCGAAAAGGTGGTGGCGCTCAGAAAAGAGCTGGAGCAGGCCGAGCCGGAAAAGGCCGGCGACCTGCAGAAAAAGGTGGGCGCGGAGCTGGAGGCCTTCAAGAAGATGCAGGGCGAAACGCAGCTCATGCACATCGAGGTGGACCCGGACATGGTGGCCAAGGTGGTGTCGGACTGGACCGGCATCCCGCTGGGCAAGGTGCTCCACGACGAGGCCAAGACCGCGCTCGCGCTGCAGGACAGCCTGGGCACGCGCATCAAGGGCCAGGACCACGCGCTGTTCATGATCAGCGAGGTCATGAAGGCCGCCAAGTCCGGGCTGCGCGACCCGCGCCAGCCCATGGGCGTGTTCCTCCTGGTCGGCCCCTCCGGAGTCGGAAAGACCGAGTCCGCGCTCGCGCTCGCGGACCTTATGTTCGGCGGCGAGCAGTCCACCGTCACCATCAACATGAGCGAGTTCCAGGAATCGCACACCGTGAGCCGCCTGATCGGCTCGCCGCCCGGCTACGTGGGCTACGGCGAGGGCGGCATCCTGACCGAGGCCGTCCGGCAGCGGCCCTACACCGTGGTGCTGCTCGACGAGGTCGAGAAGGCCAACCTCCAGGTCCTGAACCTCTTCTACCAGGTCTTTGACAAGGGCATGCTCTCCGACGGCGAGGGCCGGGAAATTGATTTCCGCAACACCATCATGTTCCTCACCAGCAACCTCGCCACCGACGTCATCACCGAGATGACCGCCAACAACCAGAAGCCGGACATGGACGTGCTGGTCTCCGCCATCCGCCCGATCCTCTCCGAGCACTTCAAGCCGGCCCTGCTCGCCCGCATGACCATCGTCCCCTTTTTCGCGCTCGACCCGTCCGCCATGAAAATGATCGTCGAGCTGAAAATGAAGCAGCTCGTGAAGCGCCTGGCCGAGAACAACAAGATGAAGATGACCTATTCCGGGAAGCTGGTGGACCAGATCGCGGCGCGATGCACCGAGGTCGAGACCGGCGCGCGCAACATTGACCACATCATCCGCGGCACCATCTTGCCCCAGCTCTCGCAGGAGATCCTGGCGCACATGACCGGGGAGGGAATGCCCGGAAAGGTCATGCTCGACGTGGCCGACGGCGGGGCGTTCAAGATCGTTTTCGAGGGGTGAAGCCGGGCCAAGGGAGGCGTCATGAAGAGAATATTTATGAGCATGTTGGAGAAGGACCAGGCCGCGGCCCAGAAGCTGATCCCCGAGATCAAGAAGTACGGGCTCGCGGTGGAGGGGCACTTCTGGACCGAGAACGTCGAGAAGATGGAATGGATGGGGCCGCGGCCGGAGCTCTTGCACCCGGACACCGCGCTGTGGCTGATCGTGGCCGGCAAGGACGGGCTCGCCTCGCCCGCCAACCGCTTCGGGCTGTCGCTGCTCAGCATCACGGTCCAGGCCGGCCGGGGCATGGGCTTCCCCATCATCATCCTGCACGGCGGCAAGGCGCCGGCGGCCGACGACCTGCCCACGCCGCTCAAGCACGCCCAGGTCCTGTCCGCGTCATCGCCCTACGGGGCCAAGCTGGTGGCCACCGCCAACGTGCCCTTCAAGCCGGCCCCGGCGGACTACCGCATGGACGTGTACGGCCTGCCCTCCGGCCTGGGCCTGTGGTTCGAGGTCGGACCCGCCGCCGGCAAATGGAGCGGGGCCATGTTCGGGGTCTCGCCCGGCGACATCAACGCCCACGGCGTGGCCAAGAAGGGAGAGCTGCCCACCGGCAAGATGGTGCTCAACTACCCCATGCAGGGGCTCAAGCTCAAGCTCGGCGACAAGGAATTCACCGCCTGGGCGGTCAAGAACGAGATTGACGAGCACTCATCCTATTTCCTGCGCGCCGTGGACATGCCCGACACCATCGTCTTCGGGCCCTTTTCCGAGGGCGACGCCGCCGAGGTCTTCACGGCCAGGCTGATCTGATAAGAAGTAAAAAGTAAAAAGGCAAAAATGCGGATACCGAAATTTTTGCTTTTTCCTTTTGCCTTTTTACTTTGCTCCGGCGCTCACCAGTTCAGGGCCAGCTCGATCTTTTGCCCGGAAGGCGAGAGGTCGCGTCCCGGCGTCATGGAGATGCTGACGAGCCAGGGCCGGCCGGAGTCGGTTTCCTGGACCGAGATTTTCAGGTCCGGCGGCGGCTCCTGGCCGGTGGCGGTGAAATACTCGGCAAAGGCGGCCATGAAGTTGATCTCGGTCTCGGCCGGTCCCGCGTCCGGGTCCAGGTTGTCCTTGAGCCACAACACCAGCGCGATGATCCGCGACAATACCATCTGTTGGTCCAGCGATTTTCCCGAAACCGTCACGGCCCCCGCCAGGGCCACGGAGCCCTGGTCCGGCGTGCCCGTGAGCGGCGAAAAGCCGGCGGCCAGGAACTGATCGGGCCGGTCGCCGGAGAGGCCGGCGGCGGTGGATCGCCCGGCCTCGTTGTCCACGGCCAGGCCGGAGAGCCGGGCCGCGCCGCCGACGCCCAGCCCCGCGGGCCATCCCTTCTTGATCAGCCGCTGCGCGGCAAGGCAACCGAGCGCCCAGACCGGGCTCAGGTACAGGCGGTTGCCCTCCACGAACTGCACTCGCTCCGGCCGGTTCTTGCCGCCGTAGGAAGGCCGGCCCAGGAAGCCGTTGAACAGCACTGTCATCCACTCGCCCTCGGGCCGGCCCCGGAGACGGCGCCACTTGGCGAACTGCGCGTCGTCAAGGTAGTGCGGGACGTAGGGCAGCTGGTGCAGGTCCTCCCACCGCGCCAGGTTGAAGAAGCGGTGGTCAACCGACGCCGCCACCGGCGCCAGCATCCGCTCGCCGAGCGCCGCGGCCCGGGCCAGCAGGTCGAGCGACAGGGGAGAGCTATCAAACGGCAGGTCCATGAGGATGAGCGACGGCGGGTCGGCCGCCAGCGCGTCCTCCAGCTTTTCCAGGTTGTCGCCCAGCGCGGAGAGCGACATCGAGCACAGCTTGAGCCCCGCCTTGCCGCCGGCGCCGGCCAGCCCGCTTCTCACGAGCAGGTCCAGGCCCCGCCACGATTCCTCGAACCGCCGGAAATCCGGGTTCGAGAAAACGTTCACCATGAGCTGGGAGAGGATACGGTCAAGGTCATCGGCCCAGGATCGCGGAACGCCGCCGGAAACGGGGCCTCCCGGGGAGGACGCTGACTCGCCCGGCATCGCCACCATGGACAGGATGTCGTCAACCTTGCCGCCGGACGGGGCCGGCCGCCCGGGCGCCGCCGCGGGGGCGCTCACGGTGATGGGAAGGTCCGGCCACGAGCGCAGGCCGGAGGCGATGCTCTCCCCGCTATCGCCCTTTTCCAGGGCGCCGCGGATGAAGTCGCGCGCGTCCGCGATGTTCTGGAGATACGGCGTGGCCGCGATCAGGCCGTCCGGGTGAAAGTCCTTGATCGCACGGATGTTCAGGTCCAGCCATCCCGACGCTGAGAGGTGGCCGGGCACGGAGATTGACAGGGACAGGCGCATCTCGGCCAGCGCCGCGTCCGGGTCCTCCGGATCCGCGGCGGCGAGCCTCAGCTTAAACGGTCCCTCCGGCACGGCGTTGAAGGGGGCGATCACCGCGATATTAAAAGGTAATAAGGGGGCGCTCATGGTTTTGACTCCTTGGCAAAAAGGCCTGGCCGGCCCATAGTTTCCAAGACCTTACTATCACATCCTGGTGATGTCAATTTTTTTAGCGGCGGAGTCTTGACATGTATTCTCGGAATCGGTAATAATAGGGGCGGTGTAATAACGGGATTTTCGGGCATCGTCTCAGTACCGTACAGGGGTTAATTTCTGTTTTTTTCTTAATGTCGGCAATCAGAGGGATTATTGTGTGCAATATAAAGAAGGGGGGGAGCCAAGTGAAGATGAGTAACAGGGATGTTCGCGGAGGGATCGGGGCCTTGGTTTGCCTGGTGGCGCTCTCGTTCCTCTTCCCGGCGCTGGCGCGGGGGGGCACGGAGGCGCAGATCAAGCTGGAGCAGGCCAAGGTGCAATTTTCGGCGCAGAACTATCAGGAGGCGCTGGGGCTGCTCGACGCGGTGGTTGCGGAAGAGCCGGAGAACGCGGAGGCCTATCACTACGCGGGGCTGTGCCAGTTGGGGCTCGACAAGCCGGAGGCCGCGATCCCGCTGCTCACGAAGGCGGCGGAGCTGAAGCCCGGTGACGCGGGGGCGTTGGAGGACCTGGCGTGGGCCCAGGTGATGTCGGGCAAGTTGGATGACGCCATCGCGTCGGCGGACCGGGCGCTGGGCGTGAACCCGTCCAGCGAGCCGGCCACTCTGTACAAGGCGCAGGCGCTGATGGGGCAAAACAAGTTCGGGGAGGCCAAGCCTCTGCTCCAGAAGCTGGAAGGCTCGGCCACCTATGGCCAGGCCGCGCTGTATTACGAGGGTATCTGCGCGGCGAACCTGGGGCAGATGGATCAGGCCGGCGGTTATTTCCAGCGGGCCGCGGCGCTGGGCCCGGACACGGAGCTGGGGAAAAAGGCCGCGGCCAACGTCTCGGCCCTTGAGGCCGGGGGCGTCGCGGGCCAGGCCAAGCCGTGGAGCGTTCGGGTGCGGCTGCTGTACCAGTACGACACGAACATCGTGCCGGTCAACAACGAGGATTTCCTGCCGGAGGACGTTTCCCACCAGGAGGACGGGCGGGCGGTGCTGGATCTGGACGCGCGTTACAAGTTCGTGGACACGGCCGAGGGCAACGCTTACGTTCGCTACGGCGGGTACTCGAACTGGCAGTTCCGGGAAAATTCCTTGAACATCATGTATCATCGTGGTGAGCTGGGCGGCTCGCGCGACCTGAAAGCGGGCCCGACGGTGATCCGGGTGGGGGCCAAGGCCTGGTACATGGTCAATTACCTTGACGGCGACCTTTACAGCAACAACTGGCAGGCGACTCCGGAGGCCACGTTCATCTGGAGCCGCGAACTGCGCACGCGGCTCACGGTTGACGAGGCCGGCGAGACCTTCGACGATCCGGGGGAGGACGACAATGACCGCGACAACACCCGGACCATAGTCTCGATCCAGCAGCATTTCTTCCTGGCCGACGGCAAGGTCAACACCTGGATCGGTTACGGGTACGGCGCGGTGAACGCTTCCGGCGACAATTACAACCGGGTTGACAACCTGGGCCACGCGGGCCTGATGGCGTCGCTGCCCCGGAAATCAGTTGCCGCCCTGATTTACCGGTACGAGTACCGGGACTACCCGGACAGCGCCTTTGACCGGCGCGAGGTCAGGAACACGGTGAACGCGAGCTTGCAGGTGCCCGTGTACAAGCAGCTCAGCGCTTACGCCAGCGTCGTTTACATGTCGGTTGACGCCAACCTGGAGCAGTTGGAATACGAGCGCTGGATTTACACCCTGGGCATGATGGCGGACTTCTAGGCTCCCGGCCAAGGTCCGGCAAAGACATAAGGAGGATGAGATGAAGGACTTGATGAAAATATTCTGCTTGATCGCGGCGCTGGCGCTGGCGGCGCCGGCATGGGCCGCTGACTCCGGGCAGTTCACGGAGATCAACGGCCAGGTGAGCGTGCAGAAGGCGGGCGGCCAGACGGTGCAGGCCGTGCTCGGGACCAGGGTGGCGCAGGGCGACAAGGTGATGACGGCGAAGAACACGAAGGCGACCATCCTGTTCCAGGACGGGAGCGTGCTCCGGCTCGGCCCGTCCACCACGCTGGGCATCAGCAAGCTGTCGTACCAGGAGGACAAGGGCATCGCCCAGGCCGCCTATGACCTGGCCTCCGGCACGCTCATGTGCGTGGTCGGGTCGCTGTTCGGCAACCCCAAGTCCGAATACACGGTGAAGACCCCGACCGCGGTCGCCGGAGTGCGCGGCACCATGGTCATCCTGAAGGCCGGCGTCAACCCCCAGACCAACTACAACACCACCATGGCGGCGGGCATCCAGGGGTCCTTCAATTTCCAGGGGTTCCACGGCGGCAACGGGGTGGACATCGGGGCCAACATGTTCTCCATGACCGACGAGAACGGGAACCCGATTGATCCGTCCGAGATCAGCATGCAGGACCTGATAGACCTGCTCAACTCGGTCACGGTGGGCGATCTGAGCCTGGGCGACCGGGCCTTCGAGATCAGGCGCCGGGCCGGGAGCGGAACCGGCGGGGCCTACGTGCCCTTCGAGATCGTGCTCTTGCCGGGCGGCAATGGCAACGACCCGGACAACCTGTCCGGAAACGACAACCCGTCGGACCTCATCTACCAGGAGCCGCCGCAGGCAACGGAACTGATAATCACTATTGACGTTACACCACCGCCGGCGTGACCCAAGGAGATATGGCCATGAAAAAGAAAAATCTGCTCTGGATCGGAATGGTGGCGGTAATGGGCCTGTGCATCAGCCTGGCCTGGATCGCCTGCCAGCAGGTGCCCAACGAGGACAAGTCGGTCTCGTTGAGCCTGGACCTCAACATCCCGGACGCCCCGGCCGCGCCGGCGCCGGAGGTCGGCCCGCTCGCCGCGGCCCCGGGCGACCCGGCATATCACGTCAAGATCACCCTGACCAACCCCGATGAGACCTGGTACGTCTATTACTACATCCCGGGCGTGCCCGTGAGCCTGATGGTGGCCTCCGGAAGCGGCCGGGTCCTCAACGTCGAGGTCTACGAGGTTGATAACAGCTATGTATACTACGAACAAGTGCCGGCCATCCACTACATCACCTCGGAGCCGGTCACCCTGGACCTGACCGGCTCGTCCGCATCCGTGTCCGTGGAAGTGTTCCAGGACTTCAACACGGGCTATCTTTACAGCGGGCTCCCGCACCGCTACGTGGATCCCTTGTACGGCAACACGACGTTACCCGATTCCTGCCCGGATCCGGACTATTATTACGCCTGGGTCAACGACGCCTTCTTCGGGCTCACCTTCCCCACCTTCCAGGTTAACCTGTTCCCCGAAGGGCCTGCCCCGCTCTATATTGACAACCTGCTCCGGGACCGCCTCTATTTCATCGAGATCTACAACGAGTACGCGGGAATTTATGACGACATGGCGGTGTTCACCGGCGCCGGCGACAGCGTCGGCGTCCCGCCGCTCCTGTTCCAGGGCTTCAATCCCGACCGCTCCATCGTGTTCAGCCCGACCCAGATCCAGGGCGTGAACGCGGGCGACTCGGTGCAGGTCAACTTCCACATGCGCGGCGGATGGGGAAGCATCTCTTACACCGATTATAATTATGGGTATGACTCGTGCGGCGGCTATGAGATCATGCCCGGCGTCTGGAAGACTTATCCGATCTGGCGGACGGTGTGCGTGATCAGCATTTACGCCGAGGACTGCGACTTCATGTATGCGGAAGGCAGCATGAACGTCTATACCAACCTGACGCCGAACTGCAACCACAACCTTAGCTGCGAACCTTCATTGGGCGAAGACAACCATAATTGCCCGGGCGACTGCTATTGCATGGATGGGACCTGCTTCCCGCCCTGGGAGGACCCCGTATCCTGCCCGGATGATTGCAGCATTGGCCCCGTAGCGGATTGATGCAGCGGGAAAAACCGCGTTGACCGGTTGACTTTCATTCTTGGGATCGCACGGCCCGCCGGCCCAAGACCGGCGGGCCGTTTTATTGTGGCGCGGGCCTCCGGCCGCTCCCCAACCCGGCGTCAGCCGCGGGACTGCGGGCCGGCGGCCTCGGCGCGCTTGCGCTTTTTAATGGCCTCGGTAAGGCGCATTTGCAGGGCGGTGATCGAGTTGACGGTCGCGCGCAGGCCCCAGTAGAGGCCCCTTAAAAACCAGATGTTCTTGGGGTAGCGGATGATGATGCGGGCGATCAGGGAGGGGCGGACGAAGAAGGCGCGGTAGGCGTCGCGCTGGATTTTATTGAGGTCCACGCCGGTGGCGCGGGTGTAGAACGGCTTGTCGGCCCAGTAGCGGAGGTTGAAGAAGCTGTACTGGGTGGAGAGGTCCATCTCCGGGTACTCCTCCCTGGCCAGGTCGAAGAGCCCGGTGCGCGGGTAAACCACCACGGTGAAGAAATAGGCGTGCATGAGCCGCGAGTTCACCGCGTAGTCCACGGTCATCTTCATTTCCTCGATGGTCTCGCCGGGGAAGCCGAGCATGAAGAAGGCCTGGCAGATGATCTTCTCGGCATCGGTCCAGGCGATGACCTCTCTCACCTTTTCCAGGTCGAGGTTTTTTTGAATCCGTTTCTGGAGTCTGGGGCTGGCGGTCTCGACCGCGTAGGTGATGGCGTAGCAGCCGGCCCGCTTCAATTTTTGGATCAGCTCACGGTCCATGCGGTCGCCGCGCAGGCCGTTGGGGAAGGCGATTTTTATCTTGATCCCGCGGGCTACGATCTGGTCGCAGATGGCCTTGGCGCGGTCGAGGTCGAGGTTGAAGATGTCGTCCACGATGTGGATCTCGCGCACGCCGAACTGTCTTACCAGGATCTCCAGCTCGGCCATCACGTTCTCGATGCCGCGCTTGCGGACCTTCTTGCCGAAGATGGAATGGCAATAGACGCACTGGTAGGGGCAGGCGCGGGTGGTGAAGAGCACGGCCCAGGGGGCGGCGCTGATGAAGCCGTTCATGGAGATCTGCCTGCCGTAGAGCTTGAAGTCAATGAGGTCCCAGGCGGGCAGCGGCAGGGTATCCAGGTCCGCGATCGGCGCGCGCGGAGGAGTGAGGATGGCCTTGCCGTCCCGCGGGAGCGCCAGGCCGGGGATACCGTCGAACGGTCTGCCTTCCAGCCACGCCGCGATCATCTCGATGAAGGTCTCTTCGCCCTCGCCGATGCACACCGCGTCCACGTTGCCGGTCTCGAGCTCCCAGTCGTAAAAGAAGGAGGCGTGGGGCCCGCCGATCCAGACCGGGGCCTCCGGGAAAAGCTCTTTGCTGATGGCCGCGAGCTCGTGCATCTCCCCGGCCTCCACCGACAGGCAGGAGAAGCAGACCAGGTCGGGCCGGAACGCGGCCATCCTTTGCTTGACCTGCTCCGCGCTGAGGTCGTGAAGGGTCTGTTCCAGGAGCTCGAACTCGAAGCGGTCCGGGTAATGCCGGCGCAGCATGGCGATCAGGCTGAGGAACCCGAGCGGCTGCGCGAAACTCATCCGGGGGAAGCGCTTGCCGGGCCTGATCATCATGATCCGTTTCTTGTCGGCCATCGTTTCCGGGGAACCTCGCTGAATTATCGCCTGGCGACGGCGTGCGGGAGAAGGAGAATATAGAATACAGAAGATAGAAGATAGAATGAGCGGCGGCGGGGCCTGTCTTCTATGTTCTATCTTCTATCTTCTTTCTTCCGCCTTGCGTCCATGCCATCTTTTCATTATAGCACCCGGCCCGGAGCGCACAAGAAGCGGGCGGGCGCGGGCGGGCGCGGGGCGGAGGCCCTCACCGCAATTCGGCATCAGCCTTTTGAATGCGGGACGGCAGTGGCGTTCCTGCGTTTCCTGATGGCCTCGTTAAGGCGGACCTCGAGGGTGGAGAGGGTGGGGAGGACTGAGCGCAGGACATAGTACATGCCTTTCAGGAGCCAGATGTTCTTGGGGAAGCGGATGAAGATGCGGGCGATTCGGGAGGGTCGGAGGTAGAAGGCGCGGAATGCGTCGCGCTGAATTTTGTAGAGGTCTATGCCGGTGGCGCGGGTGTAGAAGGGCGTCTCCGCCCAGTAATGGAAGTTGAAGAAGCTGTAGTGGGTGGAAAGGTCGAAGTCCGGGTACTCCTCCTGGGCCAGGTCGAAAAGCCCGGTACGCGGGTAGACCACCACGGTGAAGAACCAGGCGCGCAGGAGGCGCGAGTTCACGGCGTAATCCACCGTCATCTGGAGCTCCTCGATGGTCTCGCCGGGAAAGCCGAGCATGAAAAAGGCCTGGCAGATGATCCCCTCCTCATCGGTCCAGGCGATGACCTCCTTCACCTTTTCCAGGTCGAGGTTTTTCTTGATGCGCTTCTGGAGCCGGGGCGACGCGGTCTCGACCGCATAGGCGATGGCGTAACAGCCGGCCCTCGCAAGCTTCCGGATGAGCTCGCGGTCCATGCGGTCGCCGCGCAGGCCATTGGGGAAGGCAATGCTGATGTTGAGCTTCTCCTCGACGATCCGGTCGCAGATGGCCTTGGCGCGGTCGAGGTCGAGGTTGAAGATGTCGTCCACGACCTGGATTTCGCGCACGCCATACTGCTTGACCAGCAGCTCCAGCTCGGCCATCACGTTCTCCACGCCCCGTTTTCTGACCTTCTTGCCGAAGATGCAATGGCAATAGATGCACTGGTAGGGGCAGGCGCGGGTGGTGAAGAGCGGCGCCCACGGCGAGGAGTGGACGAATCCGTTCATGGAGATGTGGTTGCCGTAATACTTGAAGTCAATCATGTCCCAGGCGGGCAGGGGCAGGGAATCCAGGTCCGCGATCGGCTCCCGCGGCGGCGTGAGCACGGCCTGGCCCTCCCGCGGGAGCGCCAGCCCGGCAACGCCGTCAAGCGGCCGGCCCTCGAGCCACGCCGCGATCATCTCGATGAAGGTCTCTTCTCCCTCGCCGATGCACGCCGCGTCCACGATGCCGGTCTCGATCTCCCAGTCGTAAAAGAAGGAGGCATGGGGCCCGCCGATCCAGACCGGGACCTCGGGGGAAAGCTTTTTGCTGACGGCCGCCAGCTCATGCATCTCCCCGGCCTCCACCGACAGGCAGGAGAAGCAGACCAGGTCCGGCCGGAACGCCTCCATCCTTTGCCTGACCTCGCCCGCGGTGAGGTTGTAAATGGCCTGCTCGACGAGCTCGATCTCGAAGCGGTCGGGAAAATGCCGGCGCAGCATCGCGATCAGGCTGAGGAACCCGAGCGGCGGCGTGAAACCCATCCGGGGGAACCGCTTGCCGGGCCTGATCATCATGATCCGTTTCTTGGCGGCCATTGTTTCCGGGGAACCTCGCTTAATTATCGCCTGGCGACGGCGTGCGGGAGAAGGAGAAGATAGAAGATAGAAGATAGAATAATAGGCGGCGCCGAGATCCGGAACACGTCTTTGATATTCTATCTTCTACCTTCTATTTTCCACCTTCCATCTTCTCTCTTCCGCCTTCCGCCCACGCCTTCATCTCATTATAGCACCCGGCCCGGAGCGCACAAGAAGCGGGCGGGCGTAAAAAGTCTTCACTCCTTGGGTGGGAGTTGTCCGGTGGATTCCCTTTTGAGCATGATGAGCTCGACGGCGGCCTCACGGACCAGGGGATGGAGCATCTGGTTTTCGGCGACGTCCTCCAAGTCCTGCTCGAGCAGGAAATGGAGCTGGCTGAGCGAGATCTGGGTGGGGGTGTAGGGGTTGTTGATGAGGGTTTTTTTGACGACGTAATGGTTCATCCATTTGAGGTCGCGGTAGACGACCCAGAGGACCTGGGCGCTGGTGGGCCGCTTGGAGGCGATGCGGACGACGTGCTGGAGGGTGACGGCGGGATTGAGCAGCAGGTTCCTTATGACCGTCGGGTCCTGCTCGTGGCAGAGGCGGCTGATCATGTCGCGGTCGCGCAGGCGGGCCTTTTGGCGCTTGGTGCCCAGGGTCATTTCCTTGAGCACCGGGTCCTCCTCCAGCTCCTCGTCCGTGCCCAGCTTGCGGGCGGCCGGGATCACCTGCATCAGGCGGACGATGTCCCTGTAATCCTTGCTCCGGGCCAGCGCGTAGACCTCGGCCATCTTGTCGTAGCCCACGTGCTTGCCCAGCTTCTTCACGTCGGAGATGTCGCGGAAGCCGTCGAGGAAGAGCGGCTCCTTGAAGCGGGCGCCGTGGGAGATGATGCGGAAGATTTCGAGGATGGTCTCGGCGTTTAATCGGGAAAGTTTTTTACCAATGGCGTAGACGCGCTGCTGGCGGTCGAGGATGCCGGAGGTCTCGCGCACGATCCTTTCCGCGATGGCCTTGATTTCTTCATGCGGTGTCGGGGTCATTTCTCTAGGGTGAGGTCTCGGCGGGAGGGGTCAGGGGACAGGGGGCGGTGTTGTCTTCCAGGACCTTGCAGTCCACCACTCGCGGTTTGGAGAGGGTGAGCTTTACGCCTTCCGATATCTCGGGGAAGAACACCACGGTGAAAGTCCGGGTCTCGCCGGGTTTGATGTCTATGCATTTTTGGGTGCGTCCGCCAAAATAGTCCGTGAAGGTCAAGATGTCCTTGCTGCTTAAGTTCTTGAGCTCATCTTCGGTGAAGCTTACGTCACAGTAACTCCGCGCGGTTTCGACCGTCTGGTCGTTCTGGTCCTTGAGGGAGACCTCGGTCTGGATCCAGAGGACGGTCTTCCTGGTGTTGTTGATGACCTTGCCGCTGACCGCGATCTCGGACTGTCCGTCCGGCCTGACCGGCTGCTTGACCTCGGCGCTGCCCTCGAGGTACTCCACGATGCCGGTGTCCGGCCTCTCGGCCAGGCCCCAAGCAATTTTTATTTCCTGGATGGCGGGACCGAGCTTGGCCATGCGGAAGTGGAGCAGGTCATCGAACGTGAACCACCCATTGCTGTTCATGTATCCTATGAGGCCCAGGGGAACGGCCAGCACGATAATGGCGATGATGATGGGCGTGGCCAGCCCTTTCTTGGCCCCCTTGCGGGGCTCCGTCTTAATGACGGGCTTGGGCGGGGGCGGAGGAGCGGCCTTGACTTCCTCTTTGCGCTCCGGCTCGGCCTCGGAGTCTCCGATGCTGGCCTCGAAATCGTCGCGGACCGGGGCGCGCGAGGTGGGAGAGCGCACGAAATCCTCGGCGGGCATGCCTTCGTCACCGCCGCCGGCCGCCGGCAGATGGTCGTTCTGGTCGAACTGGAAATCGCCGAAGCCGGCCTCCTCGATCTCGCCGCCGCCGCGGGCGTCGGCCTTGGGCGGCGCCGCCGGCTGCTCGGTGAAGCTTATATTGCCCCACTCTCCATCGCCCTTGGTCGGCGGCGCGGGGGGCGGCGCGGCCTTTTCCGAAAAGCTGTCATCGTCGAACTTGAAGTCTCCGAAATCATCGGGCCCTCCCTTGGCCGGCGGCGGCGCGGGGGGCGGCGGGGCCTGACTGCTCAAATCCACGGCCCCGAAGTCCTCGACGGCTGGCTCGGGACCGGCCGCGGCCTTGGGCTCGTCAGACAGGGAGAAGTCCTCGTCCGAGAAATCAAAGGCCTCGTCCGAGCCGGCCGCTTCCTCGGCCGCGGGCGGGGGCGGGGCCGGCTTTTTGGCGGGAACGGGAGCGGCGCTGAAGCCGGGCTCGGGCGCTGGGGGCGGAGGAGCGGGTTTGGGGGGGGCTTCCACCGTCAGCTTGTCCTCGCCTTCGCTGAAGTCCAGGTCGTCGGAAAAATTGAAATCGGAGAAGGGGTCATCGCCCGCTTTCCGGGGCGCGGCCGGCGGGGCGGGGGCCGGCGCAGAGGGTGCGGGTGCGGTCTTGGGCGACAGGGCCTCCGGGGCGGGCGCCGGGGCGGAGTCCGGCTGCTCCTTGGACTTCTTCACGGTGAACACGGCCTTGCACTTGGAGCAGCGCACCTTGGCGCCCTTGTCGGTCACCTTCTCGTCGGCCAAATGGAACTTGGCCCCGCATTTATCGCATTGAACTATCATTTGTTTCCCGGCTACAGGCCTTTAGCGCCGGCGATGAGAAACCCTCTTACCCTGATTTTACCTTAACAAAGCACGCCATTGAAATCAAGTTGAATCTTATCATTCCCGCTTCCCGCCCAAAACCAAGAGGGACACGGAATCCGCGCCCCTCTTGGATGATCTGGTGAACGCAGCTCAATTGGGCATGTGGGTGGTAATGGCATCCGGGGAGATCGTGGTCCCTTCATGCGGTTCAGCGGCGACGCTGGTATCGGCGGAGGGCGGCGCTTTGCGGGCCAGGAGGGCCTCTCCTCCGACCAGGGCGGTTTTAAGGACCTGGTCCATGTGCTCGACGAGCTTGATTTCCAGCTCCTTGGTCACCTTCTCCGGGACGTCGGGCAGGTCCTTCTCGTTGGCCTTGGGGATCAGGACGGTCTTGATGCCGGCGCGGTGGGCGGCCAGGAGCTTTTCCTTGAGCCCTCCGATGGGCAGGACTCGGCCGCGCAGCGTGATCTCTCCGGTCATGGCGATGGCGCAGATGACCGGTGTCTTGGTGAATGCGGAGGCGATGGCGGTGGCCAGCGCGATTCCGGCGGATGGCCCTTCCTTGGGCTGGGCGCCTTCCGGGAGGTGGATGTGGATGTCGAACTTCTGGTAGAAGTCCGGCTCGAGGCCCAGGTCGGCGGCTCGGGAGCGGATGTAGGAGAGGGCGGCCTGCGCCGACTCTTGCAGGACCTCGCCCAGGTTGCCGGTGATGTTGACCTTGCCCTTGCCCCGGACCACGGCGGCCTCGACGGTCTGGATCTCCCCGCCGAATCCGGTCCAGGTGAGGCCGTGGACGATGCCGACCTGGTTAACGAATTCGCACTCGTTGAGGTCGAACTTGCGCACGCCGAGGTATGAGGACACGTTCTTGGTGTTGACCCGGATTTTCTGGTCCTTGCCCTCCTTGGCGACCTTGCGGGCGACCTTTCTGTAAATGCTGGCCATCTCGCGCTCGAGCGAGCGCACTCCGGACTCGCGGGTGTATTGGCGGATGATCTGGCTGATCGCGTTGTCGGTCAAGGTCAGGTCGATGTCTTCGAGTCCGTGGTCCTTCTTGAGCTTGGGCACCAGCCATCCCTTGCCGATCATGAGCTTGTCCACCTCGGTGTATCCTTCGAGACGGATGATCTCCATGCGGTCCTGCAACGGCGCCGGGATGGTGGAGAGCTGGTTGGCGGTGCAGACGAACATGACCTTGGACAGGTCGTAGTCGCAGTCGAGGTAATGGTCCTGGAACATGTAGTTCTGCTCCGGATCCAGGACCTCCATCAGGGCGGAGCTGGGGTCTCCGCGGAAGTCGGAGGAGAGCTTGTCAATCTCGTCGAGGAGGAAGACGGGGTTATTGGATCCGGCGCGGCGCATTCCCTGGACGATCTTGCCGGGGAGCGCGCCGATGTAGGTGCGGCGGTGGCCTCGGACCTCGGCCTCGTCGCGGATCCCGCCCAGGCTGATGCGCACGAACTTACGGCCGGTGGCGCGGGCGATGGACTTGCCGAGGCTGGTCTTGCCCACGCCGGGCGGGCCGGCCAGGCACAGGATCGGGCCCTTGAGCTTGCCCACCAGCTTCTGTACGGCCAGGTACTCGACGATCCGCTCCTTCACCTTTTTCAGGCCGAAGTGGTCCTCGTCCAGGATTTTTTCGCACTCGGCGATGTCGAGCTTTTCCTCGGTCACCTCGTTCCAGGGCAGGGCCAGCATCCAATCAATGTAGTTCCTGACCACGGTGGCTTCGGCGGACATGGGCGACATCATCTTGAACTTCTTGATCTCGCGCTCGACCTTTTCCTTCGGGTCGTCGGGCATGTCCTTGCTCTTCAACTTTTCCTCGAGCTCGTTGAGCTCGTTCCGGAACTCGTCCTTTTCGCCGAGCTCCTTCTGGATCGCCCGCATCTGCTCGTTGAGGTAGTATTCCTTCTGCGTCTTCTCCATCTGCTTCTTGACGCGGGCGCGGATTTTCTTCTCGACCTGGAGAATCTCGATCTCGCCCTGCATCAGGGTGTAGAGCTTTTCGAGGCGCTTGGCCGGGTCCTCGATCTCCAGGATTTCCTGCTTGTCCTCGAGCTTGAGGTGGGTGAGGTGGGCCACGATGGTGTCGGCCAGCCGTGACGGCTCCTCGATGCCCGAGACGTGCACCAGCATGTCGGGCGGGATCTTCTTATTGAGCTTGACGTAGGTCTCGAAGGTGGCGTTGATGGAGCGGACCAGGGCCTCGCTCTCCACGGTCAGGTCGTTGTTCTCCTCGATTTCCTCGGCCTCGACCTGGAAGAAGTCGGTGCGGGGGAGGTAGCGGAGGATGCGCGCGCGCCTTTTGCCCTCGACCAGGACCTTGACCGTTCCGTCGGGCAGGCGGAGCAACTGGATGATGTGGCCGACCGTGCCCACCCGGTTGATGTCCTCGGGGTTGGGGTCGTTGGTCTTGGCGCTCTTCTGGGCGACCAGCAGGATGCCCTTGTCCGAGCTCATGGCCTCCTCGAGCGCGCTGATGGATTTTTCCCGGCCCACGAACAGGGGCTGGACCATGTACGGGAACATGATCACGTCCCGAAGCGGGAGCATGGGCAGGGTCTTGATCTTCTTGCCGGGAGGGTCGGGAAACGAACTATGACTGCCGTCCTTTAAAAACATGGGTCCCCCTATTCATTCTTGCTGAAGCCACCGCGATTGGTTCAGGCGATCTCGGCCTCTTTTTCCAGTTCGAGGATCGGGTCCTCTCCCTTCAATATCACCTCTTCACTGATCAGGCACCCCCTGCACTGGCGCTCGCCGGGGAGGCGATACATCACGTCGAGCATGGAGCGCTCCAGGATGGCCCGGAGCCCGCGGGCGCCGGTGTTCCGTTTCAGGGCCTCGCGGGCCACGGCCCGGAGCGCGCTCTCCGAGAACTTGAGCTTGACGTTCTCGAACTCGAAGAGCTTCTTGTACTGGCGGGTGAGCGAGTTCTTGGGCTCGACCAGGATGCGGACCAGGTCGTCCTCCCCCAGCTCGTGCAGGCTGGCGACCACCGGGAGGCGGCCGACGAATTCCGGGATCATGCCGTACTTGATGAGGTCGTCGGGCTGGACTTGGGAAAGCGTCTCGCCCACCGACTTCTCGACCTTGGACCGGACGTCGGCGCCGAAGCCGAGTCCGTGCTGTCCGATCCTCTGCTCGATGATCTTCTCGAGTCCGACGAATGCCCCGCCGCAGATGAAGAGGATGTTCTGGGTGTCCACCTGGAGGAATTCCTGCTGGGGATGCTTGCGTCCGCCCTTGGGCGGCACGTTGGCCACGGAGCCCTCGATGATCTTGAGCAGGGCCTGCTGCACGCCCTCGCCGGAGACGTCGCGGGTGATGCTCGGGTTCTCGGACTTGCGCGAGAGCTTGTCCACCTCGTCAATATAGACGATGCCGCGCTCGGCGCGCTCGACGGAGTCGTCGGCGTCGCGCAGCAGGTTCACGATGATGTTCTCGACGTCCTCGCCGACGTAGCCGGCCTCGGTGAGGCAGGTGGCGTCGGCGATGGTGAAGGGCACGTCGAGGAACCGGGCCAGGGTCTGGGCGAGCAGGGTTTTGCCGGTGCCGGTCGGGCCCATGAGCAGGATGTTGGACTTCTGCAACTCGACGTCGCCGGTGAGTCCCATCGAGTAGATGCGCTTGTAATGGTTGTACACGGCGACCGCCAGGATTTTCTTGCCCTGGTCCTGGCCGATGACGTACTCATCGAGGAAGGTCTTGATCTCGTGGGGGGCGGGGAGCTTGCCGCGTCCGGTGAAGTACTCGCGCTCCTTTTCCCTCTCCTCGGCGATGATGTCGTTGCACAGCTCGATGCACTCGTTGCAGATGTACACGGTGGGACCGGCGATGAGCTTCTTGACCTCGCGCTGGCTCCTTCCGCAGAAGGAGCAGCTCAGGTTGCCGCCGCCGCCCGCCTCACTCGGATTTTTCTTGGCCACTACCATCTCTCCTGTTAGTCATCGCTTGTTTGGAGGGCCCGCTTTTCCGGGCCGCCACCACCTCGTCAATCAGCCCGTAGGACTTGGCCTCGTCCCCGGAAAGAAAATAGTCCCGGTCGGTGTCCCGGGCGATGGTCTCCATGTCCTGACCCGTGTGCTCGGCCAGGATGCCGTTGAGGTGCTCGCGGAGCTTTAAAATCTCGCGGGCATGGATCTCGATCTCGGTGGCCTGTCCGGAAAAGCCTCCCATGGGCTGGTGGAGCAGGATGCGCGAGTGGGGCAGGGCAAAGCGCTTGCCCTTGGCCCCGGCGGCCAGCAGCACCGCGGCCATGCTGGCGGCCTGTCCCATGCACAGGGTGGTCACCTGGGGCTTGATGTACTGCATGGTGTCGTAGATGGCGAGCCCCGAGGTCACGATGCCGCCCGGCGAGTTGAGGTACAGGTTGATGTCCTTGTCCGGGTCCTCGGATTCGAGGAAGAGGAGCTGGGCGATCACCAGGTTGGCCACGTCGTCGTTGATGGGCGTGCCGACAAAGATGATGCGGTCCTTCAACAGCCGCGAATAGATGTCATACGCCCGCTCGCCCCGCGGCGTCTGCTCGATCACCATTGGTACCAACGTCATTTTCTTTCCTTGTCCGTTTCATCTTTAATGGTAGCGCTACGCACCAGAAAATCAAGGGCCTTGTCGAGCACCACCTGGCGGCGGGTCATTTCCTGGAGCGCGTCGCCGAAGCGGGCCTGGTACTTGTCCGGATGCATGTTCACCCGTTCCGCGTCTTTCTTGATCCGCTCCTCCACTTCCTCGTCCGTGGCCTCGATGCCTTCATTTTTCGCGATGGCTTCGAGCAGGTAATTGGCCTCGAATGACTTTTTGGCTTCCTCCTGGAACAGGCTGGAGAACTGCTCGACCTCCTCGTCCTTGGGCATGCGGCGGACGGTGCGGGTCATGAACTGCTTGGCCATGTTCATGGCCTCGCGCTTGATCAGGCTGGGCGGCACCTCCACGGCGTTCTTCTTGATCAGGGATTCGAGGGCGGCGGCTTCAAGACGGCTTCTGTTGCCGCTATTCATCTTTTCCTCGAGGCTGTCGCGGATGGAGAGGCGCAGGGCCTCGAGGGTGTCGTTCTTGGTGTACTCCTTGGCGAACTCGTCGTTGAGCTCGGGCAGGATCCGCTCCTTGATCGCCTTGATGGTGAACGAGAAGTCGAGCTTCTTGCCCTTGAAGGGCGCCGGCACGCCGTCATGGTCCTCGATCTCGGCGGTGAACGTCACGGTGTCGCCCACGCCCCTTCCGGCCAGGCGTTCATGCAGTCCCGGGATCCAGGTCTCGCGCCACAGCTCGATCTCCTCCTCCTTGTCGCCGGGTTTGAACTCCTTGTCGCCTTCCTTGATGGACACGTCGGCGGTGACCTGGTCGTCCTTTTTGATGGGGCGCGGGGTTGGGGGCTCCTTGATCAAGGCCACGCCCTCGGCCAGGCGCTGGACCGTTTCATCCACGTCCTGGTCCTTGACCACGTCGTCGCGGTGTTCGATCTCAATGCCCTTGTACTCGCCGATCTCGACCGCGGGCTTGACCTCAACGTGCGCCGTGTACAGGTAAGCCTCGCCCGGCTTGAGCTCGCCCCGGTCCAGCACCGGCTCCACCACCGGCTCGATGCTCTTCCGGGCCAGCGCCGTCTCCAGCGTCTCCTCGATCAGCTTCTTGATCACGGCCTCGTAAACGTAGTCCTTGAACAGCCGCTCCAGCATCTTGCGCGGGACCTTGCCCGCCCGGAACCCCTTCACCTGCGCCGTGTTCTTCAACTCCTGGTACTGCTCCTCGATCTCGTCGCCCACCCGCTCGACGGGCACCTCGATCTCCACCCTCTTTTCCACCTTGGAAACGTCCACAACCTCGACCTTCATGTTATTACTTTCCTTTTCTCAAAATGTCCGCCGTCATTCAGGTCTCAGCGGTCCATGCAACCGAACGGGCGCGACCGCGGCCGGTCCCGGGAAATTATAGGCAGGAGTCATATAATTTTATTTATTGGTGCGAGGGAGGGGACTTGAACCCCTACGCCGAAAGGCACTGGATCCTAAGTCCAGCGCGTCTGCCAGTTCCGCCACCCTCGCCCGCCGTTATTATCAACAGGTTATCATATTTCGGCGGAATCACCAAGGAAGCAAGCCGCCTCGCGGCGCGAAAAATTGTTTAGAGCTCCCCTGGAACCATCGGAGATTTGTACGGACGGCGGGGTTGTTGGTAAACTTGGATCAGGCGCGCGGTCCGGGGCCGGGCGCCGTTGGTCAGAGGCCGCATGGATCCCCGGGGAAACGACATGAAAATCGGAATCATCGCGGACACCCACGACCACCTGCCGCGGACCCGCGCCGCCCTCGAGCGCTTCCGCGTCGCCGGGGTCACCCACGTCCTCCATGCCGGCGACGTCTGCTCGCCCTTCGTGTTCCTGCTGTTCAAGGAATTCAAGATCCCGTTCACGGCGGTCTTCGGCAACAATGACGGCGAGTGGCTGTTCCTGATCAAGGTGGCCCACGGCCTGGGCGAGATCAAGAAGGGCCCGCTGGCCCTCGAGCTCGGCCCCAGGAAGATAGCGCTCATGCACGAGCCCGTGTTCCTGGACGCGCTCGCGGATTCCGGGCACTTCGACCTCATCGTCTCCGGCCATACCCACGACCTGGACGAGCGCCGAAGGGCGGACGCCCTGATCGTCAATCCCGGCGAATGCTGCGGCTATCTGCGCAATCGCGCCACCGCCATGATCTGCGACCTCGACACCATGGCCGTCACCGTGGCCGAGCTCGCCTAGGGGCGGCAATGGACGCAGGCTCCGGATTGAAGGCCCGCCGTGGCCGCTGAGCGCCCGCCGCGGTCCCTTCTGGCCCGGTGGGGCTTCCGCGCGGCCACCGTGCTGGTCTCCGCGCTCATCCTTTATTGGGCGCTGTACGGGATTTCCTATGAGGAGCTGCGCCGCGCCGCGCGCGGCGCCGACCTCACCCTGGCCGTCCTCGGCGCGGCCGTCCCCCTGTTCGTGTTCTGGATCACCGACGCCCTCTTCACCGTCCGGTCGTTTGCCTGGTGCGGCCGGCCGGTGCCGTTTAAGAGCTACCTGGTGATCAAGGCCGCGGCGTATCTGCTCAACATGGTCAACATCGCGTTTTCCACGGGCGGCGTGTTCCTCTACTTCCTCAAAAAGACCGGCATCTCGTCCCGGGCCCAGGCGGGCCTGTTGCTGTGGCGGCTGGACATGGCCGTGTTCGGCGTGGTCATCTTCTTCACGCTGCTGATCGCGGGCGGGCTTTGCTTCCCGCCGGCGGTCACGGCGAAAATGGACCTCGGCCTCATCCTGCCCGTGCTGGCCGCGTCGCTTCTCATCATCGCCGAGTGGTCGCTCTATTGGCTCAAGGGCGGCGGGCTAGTCATGAAGCGGCTGCCCCTTGATTCCAACGCCGAGTTCTGGACGGCCTTCCGCATCATGGGTCCCACGCAGTGGGTCAAGGGCCTGGCCTACACCCTTCCGCCCATCCTCGTCAATTTTTTCGGGATGTACCTTTGCGCCCGCGCCTTCCGCCTCGAGGTGCCGCTTATCTACTTCATGATCTGGATACCCCTGGCCGCGCTCCTCTCCGCCCTGCCCATCGCCTTCGGCGGCTTCGGGACCACCACCGCCGCCTGGGCCGCGTTCTTCGCACCCTACGGCGCCCACGCCGACATCGTGGCCCTCACCGTCTTCATCCCCGCCGTCCGCCTCATTACCCGCGCCCTCTTCGGGATCATCTTCATGCCCCTGGCCACCCGCGAGATCGAGTCGCTGGCCAGGGAAACCGAAAAATAACGCCCGCTCCGCGGTCCACGCGCAACGGCCGCCGGCCCGGCAAATATTTTCGATTTACTTTGTGCCCTTGGTGTCTTGGCGGTTCAATCTTTTTTTTCTTCGGACGCCGGCTTCCGGCTTTCGCGGAGGTAATGGAGGTAGACGCGGGCGGAGTGGCCGTCGAACACGGCGCGGTTGTCGTAGAGCTTTTTCGCGCTCTCGCTGGTCCCGAAGGCGGCCTCCAGCTCGGAGCGGACCTTGTCCTGCTTGGGCACCTCGGACATCGAGTAGCCGACCACGTTGAAGCTCAGGTCCACCGGCGGCGCCGGATCGCCGGAGATGATGTGGGCGATGATCTGGTTGAAGTTGAGGAGCCCGGATGCGGTCATCTCCGGCCCCAGTCCGGAATAATCGAACTCCGACTCGACGATCCGGACGGAGCGCGGCGTGCTCTTTCTGTAGATGTCCGCGATCTCGATGTTATGGCCCTTGAGGGTCCAGCGCAGGAGGCCGGGGCGGGGGCGGACCTGGAAGTTCTCGATGGCCTCCCGGATCGGGCTTTTCTCGCCGCCCCCGGACTGGGCCCCCACCGCGAGCTTGCCCAGCTTCACCGCCGGCGCGTCCTCGTCCAGGGAAAGATCGCGCTCCGCCTTCTCCCGGACCCGGCCCCGGACCACCAGGAAAACGTCGTCGTGTCTGACGGCGGTGGGCGCGCCCAGCGCGTCCAGGAAGACGGTCTCGTCGTCGGCCATGGTCTTGATGCCCAGGGCCTGGATTCGGCCGAGGAGGCGTTCGATGCCGCTCTGCTTGGCCACGTAGGCGTCAACTCCGAGCGCGGCGAGCCTGCGGACCAGCTCCTGGGCCGGGGCCGCGTCGTGGCAGGTCCGGGCCGTCCACGGCGCCGGAGATTTCAGCTTCTGCCGCGTGGTGAAGGGGTCGAGGTTCAGCTCCGCGCTCACGCCCTTGAACATGGCCGCGGGAATTTTCTGGCGCGGCGACAGGATCACCAGAAAGACGTCGGCGGGCGGCGCCGGCTTCGGGGACGCCTCGCCCGCGGCCGGGGCCTTTACTTCGGGCCCGGTGGTTTCCGGGAACACGGCCGCGCAATAGATGCACCGCAGCGCCTTGTCGCTATTGGGCCGCCGGCACTTGGGACATTCCTTGGACATCCGGTCCTCCCCCTCGTTTATGATGATACCAGATCGCCGCGCGATTCATGTGTTTTTCTCCCGCTTCATTCCAGAACCGCTTCCCGGCGGGGCGTCGGGGGCCTTGGCCTCGATCTTCCGGATCCAGACGTCCCGCTGCGGGAACGGGATCTCGATCCCGGCCTCCTTGAACGCCTTGAAAATGGCGACCCGAATTTCCGATGCCACTCGGAGCCTGAGATCAATTGACGGCAGGTAGGCGCGCAGCTCGAAGTCGAGCGACGATTCTCCATATCCGGTGAAGAGCGCGGCCGGCTTGGGGAAGGTCAACACCTCGGGATGCGCGCGCGCGGTCTGTTCCAGGATGGTGAGGACGGTTTCCGGGTCGGAGCCGTAGGAGACGCCGACCGTGATGACGACTCTGTTAAGCCCGGTGGTGTGGGTCCAGTTGGTGAGCTTGCTCCAGAGCAGGTCGCCGTTGGGGACGATGAGCTCGGACTGGTCCCAGGTCTCGATCAGGGTGGCCCGGATCCCGATGTGTTTCACGGTGCCCCACACCCCTTCGATCTCCAGCACGTCTCCGATCTTGATCGGGCGCTCCACCAGCATGATGAGGCCGGAGAGGAAATTGTTGACGATGTTCTGCAAGCCGAAGCCGATGCCCACGCCCAGCGCTCCCGCGACCAGCGCCAGGCTCGAGAGTTTGACGCCGAGGATGGACAGGGCGGCCACGAAGCCGATAAACACCAGCGAGTAGCGCAGGCCCTGGTTGATCGCCTCCTTGAATCCGGGCTCCATGGCCGAGCGCGGGTACACCTCGGTGTCCAGGAAAAAGGTGAGCAGGCGCGAGGCCTTGATGGAGAGGTAGATCGCCAGCGCCGATCCCACGGCCATGCCCAGCGTCAGCCGGTTCGGCCCCAGCGTGAAGCCCAGGCCCCAGGCCTTGAGCGCATAGGCCAGGAGAGGCCGGTCCAGGCCCCAGATCAGCGCCAGCATGTAGACCCATACGGCCAGCGAAAGCAGCGAGATCAGCCGCTCCCACGCGCCGATGATCTTCGCGGAGTGGTCCTTCAAACTCTTGAGCGCCGCAAGGCGCCGCGTGAAAATGACGATCACGAACAGCGACCGGAACAGCCGGTAGGTGGCCGCGATGAACAAGGTGATATAGACGGTGCGGAAGGTGCCCTGGCCGAGGTACAGGCTGGCGCGGTTGTAGCCCAGGGCCTGGCCGAGAAGCACGAGCCCGAGCAGGACGAGCAGGAGAAGCTCCGCCGCCCGGAGCCAGCGTTTGAGCTTCGAGTTCCCGTTGTCCCGGCCGATCAGCCGGTAGGGCGTGAGCGACACCAGCACCACGCCGATCCCGAACGCCGCCTGGCCCATGAACACCACGCGGTCCAGCGGCGCAAATCCGGTGACCACTCCCTGCGTGAGCCCGATCACGCTCACGCCGCCCATGCCCACGATGAAGCGCCGGAGCCGCTGCTCGGAGATGAGGTGAGTGAGCAGGATCAACACCGGGAACACCAGCATCAGCGTGAACAGGTCCTTGGCCAGCAGCGGAGCGTTCGGGTGCAGCAGCGGCAGAGGCAGCGAGATCAGCAGGAGCGCGATCGAGAACGGGTGCTCGAACGGCGGCAAAAGCTCCGGGCCCGTCTCCGGCGTGTCCTCCAGCTTCCGCCGCATCTTGATGAGCATGATCCGGAGCCACAGCCACGCGGCCAGCAATACCGCGGCCTCGATGAAAATCCGGACGGACACCGTGATAAAATACTCGCGGGCCTCGCCGACGTATCCTCCCCATTTTCCCAAAAGCGCGGCCCCGCTCACCTGAGCGAGCTGATTGTAGAAACGGGACTCGAATATTGACGGGCTTTCTTTCTGCCAGCGCGATCCGGCGATGGCCAGCCTGGTCTGGTTCATGAAATCGAGATGGGCCTGGACCACGGTGCGCTCGCGGCTCAAAATCTCCTGGGCCTTGAGCAGCGGCGAGATGTTGGAGTCGAGGCCGGCGCGGCCCTTGTCCAGCGCGGCGAGGACGGCGCGGACCCGGTCGAGCGGAGCGCCGGTGTAGCCCGCGGCCTGGTAGGATTCGAGCGTCTTCTGCCATTTAAGGCGGGTGGCCAAAAGGCCGGCCCGCGCGTCCTGGATGGCGGAGATCCGCGTTCCCAGGTCTTTGGACTGCTTATCAATGTCGTCCAGGTTCCGCTGCCATTCCGCGACCCACTGGTCGAGCTGGTCCAGGTTCAGGAGGTTCTGCGCGTCCTCCCGCTGGATGATCTCGCGCGAGCGCGCCACCCGGCCGTTCAGCGCCGCCGTGTCCCCGATCTCCGGGGCCGCCGCCGTGACCTGCTGCAACAACAGGCCGGCCTCGCGCTCGTCCTTGTCCGCCTCGTCAAACAGCGTGGAAAGACCGATCACGCCCGAAGGCAGCTCCGGCGCGGCCGCGGTGCCGCCGGCCTGAGGGGCGGGAGGGGCGGCCGGCGGCGCCGGTGCGGAATTCTGCGCGAACGTGGAGGATAATGGAAATAAGAGAAGAAGGAACAGCAGCAAGAATCGGAGGATGGGCGGCCCGGCAGAGGCGGTCCACGCCCCTGTATACCTGACCCTGCGGCGGCGCTGATTATTTAGAACTGGTTTCATAACCAGGACAACCATCTCAGATGAAAAGAGTATTAACAAGGATATTCAGGATTCCCAGGATGATTTCCGGTTTTTTTGAATCCTGAACATCCTGAATATCCTTGTTAAAAAATTTTGGTAGGATTATGAAACCGCTGCTACGTAATTTGGCCATCGCGTCATTTAACCACGCTCTTGGACTTCAAGTCCTGGATCTCGGCCTCGGTGAACCCGGCCTCCTTGAGCACCAGGGCGGTGTGCCGGCCCGGGGACACGCCCGCGAAGCGATACTCGCACGCGGTCCGGGAAAACTTGTACGGGCTCCCCGTCTGCCGCTGGAGCGTGCCGTCGCCGCGCTCGACCTCCACCACCATGTTCCGCGCCCTGGTCACCGGGTGCTCCGCGGCCTCCTGGATCGAGAGCACCGGCTCCACGCACGCGTCCGTCTTCGCGAAAATTTCCTCCCACTCCTGGCGCGTCCGCTTCTTGAACTCCTTGCCGAGCTCGTCCTTGAGCTTGTTGCCGCGCTCGCCCATGGCCATGTGGAAAGAGATCAGGTCGTCCCGCCCCAGCGCCTGGCACAGGGCCTTGAAGAACTGCGGCTCCAGGCTGCCCACCGACATGTGGCCGCCGTCGGCGGTCTCGTAAAAATCGTAATAGCTGCCGCCGTTCAGCACCGTGCTCTCGCGCGTGGCCTGCCGGCCTGCGCTCAAACAGTTCATGAGCTCGAGGCAGCCAAGATGCACGGCGCCGTCGGTCATGCTGATGTCAAGGTACTGCCCCTGCCCGGTCCGCTCGCGGCTGATGAGCGCCGCCAGCACCGCGACCACCGCGTTCAGCCCGCCCGCGCACTGGTCCGCGACCTGGATGCCAAGAGGCAGCGGCCCGGAGTCCTTGCGGCCCAGGTACGACATGACCCCGGAAAGCGCCAGGTAGTTGATGTCGTGCCCGGCCCGGTCCCGGTACGGCCCGTCCTGGCCGTAGCCCGTGATCGAGCAGTAGATCAGCCGCGGGTTCTCGGCGGCCAGCGCCTCATAGCCCGCGCCCAGCCGCTCCATCACCCCGGGCCGGAACTGCTCCATCACCACGTCAAAATTCTTGACCAGGCGCTTCACCACCCGCGCCCCCTCCGGGTTCTTGAGGTCGAGCAGGATGGAGCGCTTGTTCCGGTTCATCTCCCGGTGCGCCGCCGACACGTCGCCGTCCATGGGCGGCATCATGCGCAGCAGGTCCGGGAAATTGGGGGCCTCGACCCGCACCACGTCCGCCCCCAGGTCGCCCAGCACCATGGTCCCGAACGGGCCCGGCAACAGCCGCGTGAAATCCAGGATCTTGATCCCATGTAAAGGCGCGCTCATTCCGGCCTCCTAACTTTAATCGCCGCTCGGAAAATAATTTTTGACGGGATTAACAGGATGAACAGGATGAAAGAAAATAAGCATCTACTCGCTCCGGAAAATCCCGTTATTAAGAGGAGCAAAGAAGATTGGACAGGATTAACAGGATTTACGGGATTCAATAATAATGAACCACTCTTCCGGTCGGATTGGCGCCAAGGGAAACCGGCAGTTATCCTGTTTATCCTGTCAAT
>Ga0307379_10002249_pt1 | contig 28870 bp, 18 predicted proteins | sample UN2MG_FD_202237 | JGI IMG/M metagenome (GOLD analysis project Ga0307379, IMG submission 202237) | Soil microbial communities from Risofladan, Vaasa, Finland - UN-2 | ecosystem: Environmental > Terrestrial > Soil > Coastal area > Acid sulfate soil | place: Finland: Risofladan, Vaasa | collected...
ATATCAATCCGTAGAGCCAGATCAAATGCTTTAAATTATAAATCCTTTCCTGTCAAATAGTTAAGAGTATCGCGAACCCCCCGGGAAATTCATGGCCGCTTGGGGTCCGCGCAAAGTCCGTTAAATAATGAGCGGCCCCTGAGGATCGTATGCCGGTTTTGCCCCTACATGCTCAATTCTTCTTTTCCAGTTCTTACCTAAAAAGTAAAATCGCAGGCTGTCTTGTTTTCCATCGGTCTCATCAACCAGTTCTTTGCGCAGGACAGCCCATTGCGCCGGCTCAACCAGGCATTCGAATACCGAGTTCTGCACCCGCTGGCCGTAATTCTCGCAGATCTTGGCCACGCGGCGAAGCCTTCGTCGACCCTCCGCCGACTCAGTGTTCACGTCATATGTCACCAGTACCATCATAAAGGTGTACTCCTGCTGTGGTCCAGTTGCCCAAATGACTCCACGACTGATGGAATCAATCAAGGTTATATTTTTAAACCTGAAGGATCTTTCTACTTCCAGAAAAAAGGAGGATATCCATCCAGGTCACCGCGCAGGCAGCGCGCCAGAAGCATCGCTTGCAGGTGAGGCAGAAGCCCTACCTGCACCTTCTCACCCAGGAACGGGTGCTGGATTTCATCCTGTTTCCTTTTTTGATAAGCTACCAGCACCTCTTTACGAGTTTTGTCATCCATCAGGACCGCGCCGGACTCGGTCTTTTTGAACCCTTTTCCCCTGATCTGCTGCCGGTTTACCAGAGAGAGCGCCAGCCTGTCTGCTAGAAACGGGCGGAACTCTTCCATGAGATCAAGAGCCAGCCCCGACCGTCCGGGCCGGTCCCGGTGGAGATAGCCCACAGCCGGGTCGAGACCGCAGGCTTCCAGGGCCGAGGTGGCGTCATGGGCCAGCAGGGCGTAAAAGAATGAAAGGAGTGCGTTCATGTTATCAAGCGGCGGGCGGCGGTTGCGCTCGCGGAAAAAGAAGTCCTCTTTCTGCGCGGTGATCAGACAGTCGAAAACCTTGAAGTAAGTCCGCGCCGCATCTCCCTCGAGGCCCCTTATGCCATCCAGGTCCAGGGGTCTCTGAAATTCATCCAGCAGGCGTTCGAGCCGGCGGATGGCCGCTTCAAGGGCGTCCTTATTCGGATTTCCGGGATGGTCCCGTGCGGCTCGAAGCAGCACTGTCCGGCTGTTGGCAATCTTCGCGGCCACCACAGCCCGGGCCAGCGCTGCGCTGGCTGTTTCATTGTCAGCCCGGCGGTATTGGGCGCGACGCAGCAGGACATTCCCTGAGACCGGCCCCTCGACCCGCGCCAGAAACTTGCCCCTCTCGCTGAGGAAAGAAATAAGCACGTTTCTTTTCCCGCACATCTCCATCAACTGGGGGCTGCAGGAGACAAGTCCGAAACAGACAATGCTGCCCAGCGTATGAATCGGCACACGCAGCCTGGTCTCCTGCCCGACCCTGACAACCAGTGTCTCGCGCTCTCGCGCCAGATAAGCGCCCTGGGTGGTGACATACAATGTATTCAGAAAGTGTCTCATGTCATTTCCTCCCGCAATCCGCCTGCCGCATCTGTGATAGCCAAGGACAAATACTTTGCGGCGCTGTGTCTTGAGCCTGTAGCCTTGGGCAGGCAGAAAGATTCGAGAGAACAGCTCTTGCATTTTTTCTCGTACCGGGCCGCGGGGGTCTTTCCTTCACGGGTCAGCTCGTGCAGGCGTGCCGTGAGCTCTTCGGTTTCCTTGCGCAGCGCGGCATCGAATGAAACTTCGTAGCGTCTCCGGGGGGTTCCATAGAACAAAGCGCCGGAGGGAATCACTACTTCCAGCATTTCTTCCAGGCAAAGGGCCTGGGCGCAAAGCTGCACCTCATCGCAGCGGCCAGGTTTTGGCCTGCCCCGCTTATACTCGACAGGCACCGGCAGCCAGAGCCCGGAAACCCTGTCCAGGCGAACTCCTGCAGGCCTTTCTCTCAGATCTGCCTGGGTATTCTCAATCTCAGGCAGGCGATGGAACTCGACCACATCCGCCTTTCCGGACAGGCCGAGCCTGAGAGAGCGCAGGCGCAGTCCTCGCGCGATCCGCACTTCTCCCCGGGACTCGGTCTCGCCAGAGTCAGCCCGCTCGTGCAGGTGTCCCCCCTCAACTGTCAGCAGGTTTTCGGCCCAGAGACCCTCGAGATGAATCAATCCCCACTGCCGCTCGCAGAAAGCGAGGTGTTGGAGGGCCGAGATTGGAATAAGATCGTCTTCTGAGTACATGCCGATTAAAATATTATGGTTTCTTTAAGCCTGTCGTGAAGTTTTATACCTTCCGGGGGCAGATCCCTCTGTACAATAACTTTATAATCACTAAAATTTCGAGGAACAGAAACACCTTCTTCCTTTTTTACTGTAATCAGCTCAAACAATTTGTGGGCAGGAGCATTGCCCTTTTTGTTCTCATGAGTAAAAATGTAAAGACCACGTATGGTCATCTCACCACGAGAAGCTGAGCGATCAAATTCGAACATTTTGCAAAGCGACTCCCAAAAATCTTTAAGGTCTTCTTCGCTTACTCCGGTTTTTTCAGCCAAATAGGGATTAAAAAAACCATGCGCTCTGTAAAGGCCATAAGGCACTATTGGTTTGCGGCCCATTTCTGTCTCTTTGCGAGACTTGTCCGATTCCTTGGTAATTGCTACCCTGGTGATAGAAAAATCCAAGGCATATATAGGGTCTATTGAACGAGCGAATGTCATTTGTACAGGACCGCGCACCTGCCCTGCATTTAGACCCGTTGATAGAACCGCACCGAACATCCTTATATCAAAGTACTTTTTTAAAAGAGTTTCCTGCGTTGCTTTGCGAGTATCATGATCAAGTTTTTTACTGCTTTTAGACTTATCAAGCTGTATTAATACTTCGACAAGTTTTGCAGCTATTTCACTATCACCCTCAACATTTCTAATCAAATTTTTTTTGACTGTACTTTTTACAAATTTTTCTCCTGTGAAGGTTAGAATATTGCCATCAAGCTCAAGTTCCTCAACCGGATTTTCCTGCAGCCAATCGATAACATCATCGTCATCAATTACGGCTTTCGGCGGTTCGTAACCGCTTTCCTTGGCTGCTTGAGTGATTAAAGAATTCAAAGCTGTTTCACTTTGAATGAAGATTGGTTTTCCAAGCACCTCTTCAATATAGTCCCGCACCTTACGCTTTAAACATACGTCGGTAACGAGACCATGATTTGTCTCCGGGTCGACGCGTGGCAGGTTTCCTGCATCCGGATCACCGTTGGGATTGCCGTTTGTAACATCGAAAAGCACCACAAATTCGTGCCTCTTGGACGGATCCAAATAATTCATGTTAAATCTCCTTCTGTGATTTTCCCGAAAGAAATGTCTTCCTTTTTAATATGCGGTCGTTCTTTCCGAAATTCAGCGCTTTGGTGATAAAAACCAAGTGCAAACTCCGCCTGATCTCTTAGCATTAGTGGTTTTGGGAAATGACCTGCTTCTACAATTTTAGACATAATATCTTCTAAAAGATGTTTCATTTTCGAATAACCGCGATTCGCTTTGCGTAATTTGGGAAGGTGGTAAGCCGTGGCTGTTTTAATGAGGTTTCCGAAAACTGAATCTGGAGCTGTTGAGGCTGTTCCATAAAATCTGTCAACAAGTGTTGTGTTCAGTTTTCCGGGCCAGGCAGCCTGCATTTGAAGTTCCTCGAGCACGGATAGGAGCCGGCCGCAAAGGTAAGGCTGAGTCATGTGTTTGTCATCACATTGTTCCATAGTTTTTGCCTCCTTTTTTCGATGTGTAAGGACAAGTTTTATAGACGCGGCTAATGCCATTCTCCTCAAGTTCTGGATTCCCTCCTCTTTTTTATTGGTGGCGGGCTTGTCAGGGATGCGAAAATACCCAACAGCGGTCTCGATCAGGCCGTGAGGGGGAGCATTCCCTGAATATGCAGTACGCAAGAGTCCCCGTAAAAGATTTGAGTTGGGAACTGCGGTTTTAGATTTTTCGGGTTTTAAAGCTTCGAGTATTAGGGGCAAAGGAGGTGAACATATACGTAATCCATTAGGGTGAATAATACTTAAGGCCTGGATGTATTTTTTAAGATTCTGAAGAACCGATTCAAGACTTTCCTCTATCCACTCCCGAACTATCAGCCGGCTTTTATTGGGGGAAAGCACCGCCAGATAAAAGCAGTTTCCGCTGATGTTAAAGGCTTGTTTGTTTGCCAACCAGGGTAAATTTAGAAGTCTCTTAAGCTGATCTATCTCTGGAGGAGGACCTTCCACGGAGTCGGAGTCATTTAAAGCCAATGGAGATTTAATACACTCTTCAATGTCAATAATCAATTCAGTTTGAGGTATCTTCACAAGGGCTTTTTCTTTTAACCAGAAAACAGCTAACTGATTTTTGAGGGGATACTTACCCACACCTTTTGCTTCGTCCTTGGCGAGTATTACACTGTGCCTCCCAGGATTGACCAAGTATTGGAGTACCTGACTTGCCTTCCCGGCACAATTAAAGCAAAGAGGACTATTCTCTGTTTGTTTCTTGCCGAATGACTCGAAGGATTCTTGATTAAACGACGATAATGGGCATCCGTACCCTGAGAAAGAAATCTCCCAAGGCAATATACGCAATACAGGACCATAGTTGCCACAGATCGCACAGTAAGCTTCGCTTTGGCTGTATTCATTCCGAAGGTATTTTGACCAAAACTCTTGAATATATTTTCTTTCAAAAGGGAATTCTTGTGGGTTACTTCTAAAGGCAACTCTATCATTAGGTCTAATATTAACCTTTTTACCATGCTCATTCTTTTCCAAGAATTCCGGAGGCAATGGTTTTTGCAAGAAATTTAAAATTAGTTCTAACTCAGTGTCACCTGTTTCATTATAAGCTTTCTGTATAAGATCTTTGAATCCCTTATGCGCCAATTTGGTTACCTTTTCCTTTCCTGGCTCGGCGATGCCAAGGGCATATGTAGCTTTATCTACTATTAGGGCAGCTTTCAGGTTTTCCTCTGATATCTGTCCTGCACGGTCGCCTCGCACAGGAACAGCCTTGAGCAATTTGTCATTTTTTTGGTATGGCCCTAGCAAGTTATGTTTACCGGTATTCTGATCAATGTCGATAACCCACTTGATAGGTCTTTCCATGTATCCAAGAGGAGACATTTTATCCCTGAACCGGCTGGCAGACTCAATTAGTGCTCTAAGCATCTTTTCCCTCCAGTCTGTATAGCTCCTTATATTTCTCAGGGGGTATTATGAGTTTTCCATCTTCCAGTTTGGCATTAAAGAAAAGCGAAAGCTTATAACCCTTCACCACTCTTTGGCCATCTGGGCCTGGTTTCAGAAACTGAATTTCAGGACGGTTGTCATCCTCTATAAAGGCGCTGTCAAACAGCATAGTTCCAAGATCAAAACAAAGATGTTCTGGTTTCTCTTCATCTCCTGGTGTCTCAAAATATGCAGCAAACTCGCGGGTGCCTAAATATGGAGTATGGTAGCACTGTCCACGTTTTAATTTACGTTTGAACTGTTTAATATACGTTTTAACGGGATCTTTAACATAAGGCTTAAGGATCATGCCAGCCTTAATCTGATAGGCAACGTTTTTCAAAATTAAACTTGAACGCTGCTGGCGTTTTTTCTCGATAATGATAGGAGAGGTAGCTTGAGTTTCAGAGATTTCATTGCGCAGAATTGTAATCTGACTTCCAAATTTTAGAACCAGTATTTCATGGATTTGGTAGCGGAACTCAGGTTTCCAGAAAATTGCTTCAAGAAGTCCACGTGCAGCGCTGGGAGTAATGACATTATAACTGACACGTTCCACCTTGAACTCCGGTCGAGTGAAACAGGCATAATCTCCCCAGACTTTAACGCTTATGTCGGATTCTTTACTAAACATATTCACTCCTGTTTTAAGGTGAATTAAATTACAAGGTCACTTGGATCGTACACTGCTTCAGCAATACCTCTTTGTTTATCGTATTTTCCTTTCCAGTGGAAAAGTCCCTCTGAAATCTTCTGTAGCCAGCCCTCAGCAATGAACTTTTGCGCCTCGTGAATGAAGAGATTAACTAAGTAAGGCTGAAGTTTCCTCCAGTTTTTTCTGCAAGGCTTTTTTATCCATTCCTTGAGAATTATTTCGGATTTACCGTATTTTACCACTACTGCCACTGTATCTTGCTCAATAAGTCTATATCTTTTTGCGACTTCAGGATAGTCAAGGGATTCTCTTTGTTCTTGGATATTCTTGATGTCCAGATTTATGTCAGAGAATAATCTTTGAAAATACTCTTTATAAAGCTCGGGGTTGTGTAAATCATCCGGTGTATGTCTTTGAAGAATGAGTCTTGCTTGTTCTATCCCTTTCTTGTAAGGACCTCCAGGAGTTCCACCTTTTATAGGCTCAAAAATAACTACCTGACCTAAATTTTTTCCTGTTCCTTCACGGTTGCAACGTCCAGCCGCTTGAACGATACGGTCAAGCGGCCCGACCGCCCGATAGACCACAGGAAAGTCTATATCTACTCCAGCTTCCACAACTTGCGTACTAATGAGGCGTACTGGTAGCCCTCTAAGGAGCTTATCCTTTACTATATTTAGAATTTTGCGGCGGTTTGCTCCACATAGGAGTGCAGAAAGGTGAAACACATCTGAAATATCTTCTAAAGCATCCAGTAGAGCCAACGCATCCTTTCTGGTATTAAGGATAACCATAACTTGTTCATGGTTTCTAACTTCTTTAGCAATATCTTCCCAACTAAAATGTCCTTTGCGCAAGTCGTAATTAACCCGTTTCAACTGATTGAAGTGCTCTTTATAGTTCGGAACAATCTCGTGTATCTCCAAGTTTCGGAATTCTGCGAGATAAGGAGTATCATATAAGGCTGGCTGCGTAGCCGTGGAAAGAACCAAACTGATTCCGTAATCTTCCACCAATGATTGAAGGACATCTAAAGTGGGTTTCAGTAACTCTGGTGGAATTGTTTGCACTTCATCCAGTATTATCACACTTTTAGCTAAGTTGTGAAGCTTTCTTACGCGGCTGGTTCTGTTTGCGAACAGGCTTTCGAAAAGCTGTACAGTAGTAGTAACAATAATAGGAGCATCCCAGTTTTCACTTGCCAGTCGTGTAATAATATGCGTTGGGTCCTGTTCTTCGTCATCCTTTATCTCAACCTGGCTGTGGTGTTCTAAAACTGAATTTTTTCCAAGTATATCTCGATATACATTGGCTGTCTGATCTATAATGCTTGTATAAGGCAAAGCAACTATAACTTTTCTAAGGCCATGCTTGATTCCGTGCCTTAGGGCGAAAGCAAGGCTGCTGCGTGTTTTTCCCCCTCCAGTGGGTACTGTTAGACGATATAAACCTGGAACATTTTCTGCAGCCTCTAGACAATTTTCATACACTTCTCGGCGTAATAAGTTAACTAAAGTAGGATTATTGTCGGCTTCATCAAGGAATTCTCTTTGTCTTTTCATAAATAGTTTACAAAGAGTTTCCAGTGTAGGCCATTGTCCGCGGAAGCGAGCCAAATCTGGGTTGAAATGCTGTTCTGTTATGATATAGTCTGCATCCACAAGCGTGGAAAACAGCATCCGGATTAAAAGCTCTCTCCGGAAAGGATTTTGTCGGTTAGGGAAAATGAATTTTGGGCTTGGCAGTTCTTTGCATGCTTCAATAAGCAAATTCAAAGCTTTTGAATTATTATTTATAAAATCCTCAAGATTTTGGGCAATTCTCCCCCCTGAATTAAGCCCAACATGGTGTCCGGCAATGGGCAGAGCAATTTCTTTCCATTCCTCCCGTAATTTTTTCTTTTTACATAATAAAAAGTAGGCAAGAGCAGCGCCCCATATTGCATGTGGTATTTTTTCATGTTTTAATTCTTTGGCCGTTGCCTTAAGATAATCCTGGAAATTTGGGTTGATTTTGCCCAGATCATGCCACAAACCAAGTAGATAAGCTATATCTCCAGCACAGAAAGTTTTTGCAAAAAACCTGGCTTTATCACTTACTGCTTTCGCGTGATAATCTAAAGTGTCCCATTGTCCACTAGGTCCTGGGGTGTGTACATAGATGCCAGTCAGGTTTATACTCATTTTACTCTCCTATAGAAATATTCTTCGATCCCATGTTCCTTTCCTTCCGAACTCCTCGGCATATTCCGCCGCCCGGCTGGCTACATCCTGCAAATGGGATGAGAGAAGGTCTGCTTTGCCGAGCTGGTTTGGGCTGTGTGCCAGATATCTTTTGTGATTATTTATCTTCATTTAAGTTCTCCGGAGGTTCCAGGCTGGTAATAATTCATTGGCGGGGGGCTTTATTTCTCTTTTGATATAATTATAAGCATTAAATGAAAATATTTCAACGATGTAATTTATTGAATCGTTTTTTATATAGAATTAAAACTAATTTTTTGTCTGAATATTAACGAAACACACAGCCATGCCAACTTCTGTATGGAGCGGGCAGGGGGAAGGCGAATAAAGCTCTGAATGATTCAATAGACCCGATAAACGATCCCTTAACCACAGGGTCGAAATATTCTTTCTTGACTGAAATCAATACTCGTGTTAGAGAACAAATATTATATTTGAAAATCATTGGTACGGCTGCATTAAACAGAATCCGAAAAGGAGGAGATTCCGGATGACTAAAGCCCGGTTCAAAAACCCGCTGTTTTTTATATTGTTTCCTGTCTTCTTATTGACAATCAGTTGTTCCCCTCAGAAATCACCTCACCAGGGTGCAGTCCCCCGGGTGGAAGATGACTGGAAGTCCGCAATCCGGAGCGATCATCCCCGCCTCTTTTTCAACAGCGAGACCTGGAGCGCGGTAAAAGCGAGGGCCTTGAACGAGGAGTCGGCACTCTACGAGGACATTCAGGCACGGGTGGACCAGCTTGCCGCCCAAAAGCTGGAAGCAGGAGATTACGGGACCCAGGCCGCAGAAGCCGCATTCGTTTTTTTAGTCAGCGGGGATGAGAAATATTTCGACCTGGCCCGGAGCCTGCTCTCAACGAGCCTGGACTACTATCATCAGAGGTTTGCCGAGCGAAAAACCGTGAGCTGGTACTCCTTTTCGCGTATCAATGCCTGGGCCGCCTACGACTGGCTGTTTAACAGTCTCTCTCCGGAAGAGAGAAAAGAGCTGGGCCGCTCGTTTCTCGAGGCGGTCGGGAATGTGGTGCCCACAAGTCCCTGGAAAGGCAACAGGGAAGCATTTGAAAATGAGAACTGGAGCGGCCCGGAATCCGGTTTTTACGGTACCAGCTCGCTGCTCTGGTATGCGGGTTTGGCAACTTATAAAGACGGAACAGACGATCAACTGTCCGAGAAGTTTCTGACCGAAGGCTACGGCCTTTTTATCGAGCTGCTCGAGCACAGGAGCTCCGCAGCCGGGGATGACGGGGGCTCGTCAAGCGCCTCGCTGAACTATGCCCTGGCCGCCTACCCCTGGGCCGAGTTCAACTTCTTCCATACCTTCCGGTCGGCTACCGGAAAGAACATCGCTCTCGACTGGCCCTATGTAGCCTGCCTGCCCGGATATATCTTCTGGAACTGGCTGCCCGGAGGGAAAAATTTCGGTACCGGGGACAGCTACCACGCCACGAACAAAATCCCGCTGAATGATCTGAATATCCACCTTTCCCAGATGATTCACTTTTACGCCGGGAAGATGCCTGAGTATGCCGCTTTTACGAAATGGATGCTCGAGATGCTTCCCAGAGAAAAAAGATCTTCCTTTCCTTATGCCCGGTTCCTGCTGACCGGAACACAGGGGCCGCCGGCTCTCCAGGGCCCGCCCGGGGATCTGCCGCTGGCGAGGCATTTCGAAAACATGGGCCAGGTCTTTTTCCGGTCCGGATCAGGCCCTGATGACACTTATGCCCTTTTTACAGTCAACGGGACCCTGGAGAATCACAAACACTTTGACAACCTTAATTTCGTGATCTACAAGAAGGGATTTCTGGCCCTTGACAGCGGAACCCGTCCCGAGCCGGGAATTCATCTCTATAACTATTACTGCCGCACAGTGGCGCATAACTGCGTACTGATCCAGATGCCCGGCGAACAGATGCCCAGCTACTGGGGCAAGAGTATCGGTATCCCGGCACCAGGCGAGGAGGCAGTCCCGCCTCCCAATGACGGGGGGCAGCGCGAGGTCCTGGGATCAAAGGTCCTGGCTTTCGAGAGCTGCAGCGATTATGCATATGTGGCCGGGGATGCCACCGGATGCTATCACCAGGACAAATGCCGGCTCGCCCTGCGCCAGTTTGTCTTTATTCCCCCGGACTTTTTTATCGTTTTCGACCGGGTGTCTTCCACCAGGCCGGAGTATAAAAAAACCTGGCTCCTGCACACAGCCACCGAGCCCTCGATCAGGCAAAAAGTGTTTTCCGCTGACCAGGACGAGGGCCGGCTTTTCTGCCGGACAATCCTGCCGGAGAATGTCAGCCTGACCAGGATCGGGGGGCCGGGGAAACAGTTCTGGTCCGGCGATAGAAACTGGCCCCTGCCCGGGGGCTACCGGACTCCAGACTCGACACAGCTTTTAGGGCAGTGGCGGGTCGAGGTCTCGCCCGCAGAACAGAACAGCGCCGATTTGTTCCTTCACCTGATCCAGGTCGGTGACCAGTCACTGAAAGCCATGGTCGGTTCTGAACTGGTGAAAAAGGATAACCAGGTGGGGGTTCGCTTCGCCAAAGGGGAATTGGAGTGGGAAGTGCTTTTCGGTTCGCAAGGAGAGCCGTCCGGGAGGATCAGGATCACTAAAAACAATGTCGATATATTAGAGAGAAAGCTCACCGGCATGGTCAGTCCCCAGAAAGGGATATTCGGGTCGAATTAAGAATCGTTCTTTATCTTTCAGTCTCCTTGAACAGCCGGGTCTTATAATAAGCGCCGGAAACGTTTTAAGTTCTGACAATTCTTTCTTATAGAGTATAAAAAAACGCCTTTGTAGGGGCACGGCATGCCGTGCCTTTGCATTCCAGAAGGAACACATTTACTATGAAACCAATTTTGAAACGCACTTTTAGACACGGGAGTATTTTTCAAACCGCCCCGATGAGTTATAATTAAAAAATTCGCTCCGATTACTGTCATTTTTTACAGAGGAGGCCTCTATCATGAGAACACCGACAATTTCTTTCTGGATTTTGCCACTGGTCTGCGTCTTCCTGCTCTATGTATCCGGCTGCGGGACCCAGGCTACTATTCAGGAAAAGGAGCCCTCACAGGCTGCCGCTGCAAAAGTCTGGCAGGTAATCGGCCCGGGCGGCGGGGGATCCCTGTACGAGCCGACAATCAATCCTTCTGACCCGAACAATGTTTTCGTGCGCTGCGACATGACCGGGGCCTATGTGACCCAGAACGGGGGCCGCAAATGGCGCATGTTCAACCTCCGCACTGTGGTTCTCGATTTCGAGTTCGATCCCGGCAATCCCAACACAGTTTATGCCTCCAACACCGGGCTTCACCGTTCCGAGGACCGGGGCAGGCGCTGGAGATTGATTTATCCGGACCCGAAAAATATCAAGGCCGAGCTCATGTTAGGCGATCATGCAAGCCAGGTGTTCGAGACAACTGACGGTATGCCGGATGGCTCGATTGTCAAGGTGCGGGTGGACCCCGCAAACAGCGACCACCTTTACCTCGGCCTGACCCCGGGCTGGAGCAGAGGCGATGCCTCGAGGCTTCTCTATTCAACAGACCGCGGAGCGAACTGGAAAGTACTGGCCGAAATTCCGGGCAGGACGGTGCTTGCTATTTTCCCGGGCAGCTGGGACGGCAAGCCGGATGAGCTGACTGTGATCACCGAGCGCGCCTGTGTTCGTGTCTCCAAAGTAACAGGAGAGGTAACCGGTCTGCCGCTGCCTGTGGAAGGCTCTGTCAGGGCTGCGGATGGAGGCAGGAAAGCAAGCGGCGGCAGCCTCATATATATCCTGACAGGGATGAATCAGGCGGGAGACAAGCCTGTTGGCGGGGTCTACCGCACATCGGACAGGGGAGACAGCTGGGTCCAGGTCAATCAGGGCCTGCTTGGGGACTGGCCTGAGGCCCCGCAGCTTCCCAGGTTCAGTACCCTGGCAGTCTGCGAGGGCCGGCCCGAGGTGGTCTATCTCTCCTGCGGCATGCAGATTGTGATGATGAACGGGTATCCCCAGTGGCAGAGAGGCATACTCAGGACAGAGACAGGGGGCGAGAGCTGGGGTTGGGTATTGAGACTCTGCGGGGGCAGTGTGATGACAGATAATTTCAAGGGAGGCTGGCTGCAAAGATGTCTGGGCTGGCTCGGTAACCCGAGTAATCTGGGAGTCTGCCCCACGAACCCGGATATTTGCTACGCTACCGATTCCGGACGCACCTACCGCAGCCTTGATGGAGGCAAAACCTGGGAACAGGTGATCAGCGAGGATTTTCCCGATGGCTCGATGACCACCAGGGGCCTCGATGTGACAACCACCTATGGCGTTCATTTCGACCCTTACGATAAGAGCCATTTCTTCATTTCTTATACGGATATCGGACTTTTCCACACCTTCGACGGGGGGCGGACCTGGTTCCATGCCATCACCGGAATCCCCCGCCAGTGGCGGAACACCTGCTACTGGCTGGCCTTCGACCCGGCCGTGAAAGGGCGCATCTGGGCCGCATGGTCCAATGTCCACGACCTGCCGCGGCCCAAGATGTTCCGCTCAGGAAACCTGGTGAACGGAAGGCAGCAGGGCGGTGTGTCAGTGTCATCAGACGGCGGCAGGTGGTGGGAATTGTGCAATGTGGGGGTTTCCGAAAACGGGGAATACAGTCATGGCATGCGTGCCGGAGCGGTATGCACCCATATCCTGATCGACCCGAGGAGTCCTGTCGATTCGCGGACACTCTATGTCTGTGATTTCGGTATGGGGGTTTACAAGTCAGCCGATGGAGGAGAGACCTGGGAGGTGAAAAACAACGGTCTCGGCCCGAACCGCAACGCCTGGAGGATGGTCCTCCTGCCCACCGGGAGGCTGATCCTGCTGGTGGCCCGGGGAGGGATCGAGGGGCGCGAGATGATCGACGGGGCGCTTTATGTGAGCGATGACGGGGCGGAAAGCTGGCAGGCGCTGGCCCTGCCCGAGGGCTACAATGCACCGAACGACCTGGTTTTCGAGCCCTCGGCGCCCTGGAGGATGTACCTGAGCTGCTGGCCGTGGTCAAAAGAGGGCGCCGAGCACTGCGGGGGGCTACTGCACACGGAGGATGGAGGAAAAACATGGAAACAGGTCTTCCGTGAGCAGGCCCATGTCTATGCCGCTGCCGTGGACTCCAGGAATCCCGGGACAGTCTTTATCAACACTTTCAACAGTGCGGCTTTCCGCAGCGATGACCGCGGTGAAAACTGGCGCCGGCTTGAGGGCTACAATTTCAAGTGGGGACACAGGCCTGTGCCAGACCCGAACAATCCGGGCATGCTGTACCTGACCACTTTCGGGGGCAGCGTGTATTATGGCCCGGCAGACGGGGTTCCCGGAGCTTTCGAGGATATCGAGGACAGCTCTTTCCTGCTCTGGCATACCCCTTGACAAAGGAATTTTCTGATCGTTAACACAAGCCAGATTGCAGAAAATGCAGGGACAGTTCACGCGAGCCGCACTTGCGGTATGATTATTAAAAACACCTCCCAGTGGAAAGGGAATAGCTCATGGTATTGGCTTCGGGTGTGGATTATACGGTTATCGCTGTCTACATGATCCTGATGCTTGTCATCGGGGTGGTTTTATCCCGTTTCAACAAGAATGACTCGGACTTTTTCAAAAGCAGTAACAAGATGTCCTGGTGGCTTGCCGGGCTCTCCCTGTTCATGTCCAGTTTCAGCGTGTGGTCTTTTACCGGGGCCGCTGGCCTGGCTTACCGGGTGCCTGCTTTCGCTCTCTGCATGTACCTGATGAACGGTCTGGCGATGATTTTCGGGGTCTGGTTCATGGCCGCCCGCTGGAGACGCTCACGCTCTACGACAATCATGTCCTACCTTTCCGAGCGCTACGGTGTCTCTACCAACCAGTTGTACAGTTGGACAATGCTTTTAGCCACCCTCATTCAGGGGGGAATCCAGCTCCTGGCTCTCGGTAAGTTCGTCTCAGTGGCCATGGGAACAGATCTTAAGGCTACGATCATTGTCTGCGGCCTGGTGATCTCTATCTATTGCCTTATCGGGGGCCTCTGGGCTGTGGTAGTGACAGATACCCTCCAGTTCATGGTCCTGTTTCCCACCGCCTTGATTGTCATGTTTCTCGGGTTCCATGAGATAGGCGGTATCTCCTCTCTGGCAACCAGGGTGCCCGAGGGGTTCTGGCATATCCAGACCCAGGAGTATGACTGGCTCTACCTTCTGGCCTACTGGATCGTGATGTCCTTTGCCTTGAACAGCGGCGCTCTATCCCAGCGCTACTTCTCGGTAAAAAATGAGAAGGAAGCGCGCAAGGTGGCTATCCTGACCATGGTCCTGCTGACTGTGGCGCCGGCGGTCTGGCTCCTTCCACCCATCTTTTCCCGGATTCTCGGGCTTGACCTCGCTTCTATCACCCTGGGGCTTAATGCCCCGGAGGAAGCCGCTTATGTGGCTTTCTGCCTGAAATTTCTGCCCCACGGAGCGATCGGGATCATGCTGGCTGCCATGTTGTCCGCTACCATGAGCTCATTGAGCTCCACGTTCAATGCCTACGCCGCGGTGATTACCGAGGACATTATCAAGCAGATATTCTGGAAGGACGCCTCTGGCAAGCTGCTGCTGTTTATCGGCCGGCTGACCACTCTGCTGTTCGGCGGGCTGGTTATCTGGGCGGCCATAGCCCAGGCTGATATCAAAGGAGGGGTTTTCGGGCTGATGATGACTTTCTCGGGCGTGATGATCATTCCCTCAGGGATCCCACTCGTCATCGGGCTTATCTACCGCGCCACTCCCAGGTGGGCCGGAATAGCTTCCTACCTGAGCGGGGTTTTAGCCGGGGTGCTTTACCTGCTTCTATTCAAGGGCGGCACTTTCACCGGACAGGCTTTCTGCACCGGCGGAACCAGCGCCCTGGTCTATTTCCTGCCCGGCTTTTTTATCAAAGCTAAAGGGGAATACAAAAAGTCTGTGGACAAATTTTTCCAAAAACTTGCCACCCCGATCTCGGGCGCTGAGGTGGGCGATACCCAAATCACGGATGTGGGCAGTTTCAGGATCACCGGCTGGGCCACTATCGGTATGGGACTGGGGGCCGTAAGCCTTGCCTTGCTCGATCTGCCGTTTGGCGGCAGGATGATCAACCTGGCTATCGGCGCCTCGTTGACAGCGATCGGGGCTCTGCTGCTGGCTGTCTGCAAATATGCAGTGCGCAAACGGAATGTTTGATCGGGACCCGGATGCCCCGTTCATGAATTTCCATTATTTTAAGACCTGTACCATATTGTCGTACAAATAAACATTACTCTGTCTGAAAAGGAGGTCCCGCAGCATGAATTTTACTTCGTTTATATTAATCTCAGGATCTGTCCTTGTTTTCTCACCTGTCCGGGCCGGGACCGATCCGGGAGAAATCAAAGAGCATACCGAGATAATCAGTGCGAGCGGCCAGACTTTCGAGATCGAGGCCGGGGGAACGATTGCCCCGGAGAATCTAGAGATTACGATTGAAAATGCGGGCGATGTCCCGGTGAAAAACCCGCGGATCACGGTGAACGGCAAGTACAACTGGTACACGCTCGAGGACCTGGCGGCAGAGGTCACCGCCGGATGCGCTACAGAAATAGAAAAAGCCATGGCTGTCTTCCAGTTCGTAGAGAAACAAAGCTACTGGTGGACTTATCCCAAGGATCTCACCGCCCAGAACCCGGTGCGGCATTTCAATATCTACGGCTATCATATCTGCTCCACTGCGGCCAGCCAGTTTGTGGCCCTTTGCCGGGCTGTGGGAGTCGAGGCCCGGGTCTGGGAAATCGGCCATCACACAGTGGCCGAGGCCCGGTGGGAGGGCGCCTGGCACCACATGGACGCAGATATCGGAATCTGGTACCTGAAAGATGATAACCTCACTATCGCCTCCATGGAGGAGCTGGGCAGGCACCCGGAATGGGTCGCGCGCACTTACAAGCCTTATCGCTGGTATCCTGCGGTTTGCGACAATCGGAAAGTGATCTACAAACCGGAGGCCGACCCGGCAGGCAAGGACCTGGCTGACCTTTATGCGACCGTGAAAAACAACTATATCCAGGACTGGTACGATAAATGGGTTTACCAGGAGCACACCATGAATTACACGCTCCGTCCGCGCGAGAAACTGGTCCGCTGGTGGAAACCGGCGCTGAGAAAGCACTACGACCAGCAAAAGACTCACGAGCCTCCGCGTTACGCCAACGGCCAGCTCATTTTCGAGCCGGATTTCAGCCGGCTTACCTACGATGGATCAATTGAGCGCAGCAATATCAAGCTGAAGGCAGAGGACGGTAAATCACCTGCAGTCCATGTGGACAAATTACAGGACGAATTGTACGACTACCCGTCAAAGCTGACTATCCCGCTTGAGAGCCCTTATGTTATCGTGGGCGGCTATATCGACACCCGGTATTACAAGGGCGGCACTCTCAGCCTGGACCAGGTTTCGCTCTCGGCTGACCTCGATCCGCTGTTCCACAATCCCACATCATTGTGGGACTACTATTCCTGGGGCTACGGCATGGGAGACTGCCGGGCTGTGCTCGATGAAAAAATGCTCAAGGACGGTCCGCAGGCCACCTACGGCTTCAAGGCCACATATCTGATCTCAGCCGATAAAAGGCACGAAAACGAGCCGTCCGGTTACCCCCTGGTCTACGGCCCCCAGTCAGGTGTGGATTATATAAGGATCGCAGCCGACATTCAGGTCAACCCGGGCAGCCTGCCCGCCCTTTCGCTGGGCAGGAACCTGATCAAATACACTGACCAGAGCCCGGAGGGGCGCAAGTTGAAAATAACCTACAAGTGGCGCGAAAGGTTCGGCCAGCATCCGCCGGAGGCTCCGAAAGAAGCCGTATCACCGCCCGACGGCGCAGCCATAAAAAGCCTCGCTCCCCGGTTCGAGTGGACAGAAACCGTTGACCCGGACGGCGACAAGATAACCTGCTACCGCTTCCAGCTCAGCCTGCGCCCTGACTGCGTCTGGCCGCTCTCCAGCACTTTCGACCGCGATGTGCGCCAGGGCAATGCTTTCCAGGCTCCCAAGGGCTGGCTCAATCCCGGGACAACCTATTACTGGCGTGTGCGTGCAGAGGACGACCAGGGAAATCTCAGCCCCTGGAGCAAGGTGTTCAGTTTTACCACAAAATGATTTTACCTGAGTAGGGGCGGGTCTTAAATTCGCCCTTAATGAGCGGGATTTGTTACAATTACAGAAACCGATGGCCGGGGATAAAGCAAACCTCTGTCACTGTCGTTCGATTTGCCTGGGTAGTTACTACAGGGAGCATTAAATAGTTTCCATTTTTTTATGCTTAAGCCTTGGTTATTAATATAAGTTGAGTAAACAGGAATGATTTACCAGATGTCGATTCTTACATTTAAGGCGCCAGCGACTGATTTACCTGACAATAGTTGAAATACCCCAGGAGAAAACTTTTTCAACTGCCGAAAAGAGGTTTTAGTGCATTTACCTGGGATGATAAAGCCATCCCAGGTGAAACTAAAGACTATAAGAAGCCCTGAAGTCCGAGGAACCTGTTTCTGGAGCGTGTAGAAGACAAGTAATTTCCATCATTGTCATATTAGATGTACAACGCCCAGGCAGGCCTTTGCGCAGGCTTCCTGCGCACCAGGCGAGCTTGGCGAAGCGGAGTAAAAGACTGAAGAGCCAGGATTAACTTTTGTTTCTTTTGGTTACAAAAGAAATGGTTTTGCTTCTTTTGCCACCAAAAGAAGAATAAAAATTTCCTTTATGGATAGATGCAAACAATTTTATGACCTGAGTAGTATGAATAAAAGCATGCGCAGTGTTTATAAGCTGTGCCCTGTAAACTTTTTAAAGAAGGGGAGCATAGATGAATCGTCTCGAATTTATCAAGCTCGCCGCCGGCCTGGCTGCAGCAGGCCCGGTTTTCGCCGGTCCCGGAAAAGAGGAAAAAGTGCATCTGATCACACTGAGTTTCGATGACGGTTTCAGGAAATCGTGCATCAGGATCGCCGAGATTTACGAGAAGTTCGGCCTCTCAGCATGCATAAATGTTATCGCCACTGGCCATTATCCGGATTTCAAATCCCCGGATAAATCCCAGGGCGTGCTTCCCAAGGGCGATTTTACCCTCTGGAACGAACTCCAGGCCAGGGGCCACGAAATCATGCCCCACGGATACAAGCACGCGCACCTGAATGAATTGCCGCTTGAAGAGGCAAAAGATCTGATCCTGAGATGCCTGGAGATTTTCGAGAAAGAGCTCGAGGGATTCGATCCGAAAAAAGCGGTCTTCAATTTCCCTTACAATGCATCCACTCCCGAGCTCGAGGCCTGGCTCCCAAGTGTGGTCATGGCTTACCGGACAGGGTACGGAGCCATAAACCCGCTGCCTCATGCCGGAATGACCAGGCTGACCTGTGTCGGCTACGGGCCGGAGAACTGCGAAAATGATCTCGATCAGCAGATCGAGCTGCTTCTTTCAAAGCCCAGCGGCTGGCTGATCTATAACACACACGGTCTGGACGATGAGGGCTGGGGGCCGATAAGAAGCGCCTACCTGGAAAAACTGCTCGAACGCTTGCTCAAGATAGAAACTGTCAGGCTGGTCCCGGCCGGAAAGGCCCTGCTGGAAGCTGCTGCCGCAGATGATAAAAAGTAAACCCTCCCGGGAGAAAAAATGGAATCTGAATCCGGAAAGCTCGCCTGGGGCATAATCACTGCGGGCAAGATCGCCCACAAGTTCGCCAGGGGGATTCTCCATTCACACACCGGCAGGATCGCCGCTGTGGCCAGCCGGGACATAAAAAGGGCTGAGCTTTTCGCCCGGGAGTTCGGCATTGCGAAATACTATGCAGATTACCAGGCCCTGATCGACGACCCCGAAGTGCAGGTGGTTTATGTAGCCACGCCGCACCCCATGCACGCCGAGTGGGCGATCCGCTCCGCCGAGGCCGGCAGGCATGTGCTCTGCGAGAAACCGATCGGCATGAACGCACGCGAGGCCACCCGAATCGTGGCTGCGGCCAGGGCGAGCGGCGTTTTTCTGATGGAGGCTTTCATGTACCGCTGCCATCCCCAGACCAGGAAGCTCGTGGAGCTGGTGAAAGAGGGAGCGGTGGGCGAGGTGCACCTGATCCGGGCCACATTCGGCTACCACGGGACATACGATCTTGAAAATACCAGGCTGAACAAGCGGCTCGGCGGGGGAGCGATCCTCGATGTCGGCTGCTACCCGGTGAGTATCTCGCGCCTGATTGCCGGAGCGGCTTCGGGCCTGGACTTTGCCGAGCCGCTCGAGGTCCAGGGCATGGCGTACATCGGTAAAGAAAGCAAGGTGGATGAATATGCCTTGGCCGCGCTCGAGTTTCCCTGGGGGATACTGGCCCAGCTTTCAACCGGTATCCAATTGGCCCAGGACAATACCGTAATGATTTTCGGCAGCGAGGGCTGGATCAAGGTTCTCTCGCCGTGGTTCTGCAGCGGGATAGAGGGCGGCGCCTCGCGCATTCTGGTGCACGCCAAAGGCGCCCAGGAGCCACGGGAGATCGAGATCGCCACTCCGGAATGGCTGTACGGGATCGAGGCTGACACTGTCGCCGGGCACCTGGACAAAGGGCAGGCCCCGCCGCCGGCGATGAGCTGGGAGGACACTCTCGGCAACATGAGGACCCTGGACCGCTGGCGCGCCTGTGTCGGGCTTGAGTACGACAGCGACAGACAGCCTTAGAAATCAGGAACCAGCCGGAATTAGAGCCTCTTAGCCCGGAGCGGCAAAATGATCAGGAAGTGTTCAGCCAAGGGGGTGATAAAATATCTTCTGGCTGACATTTTTTCACGGAAACAATCCGGGTCAAGAAACTAGGCGTTTCCATAACACTTAATTTCAGGAGTTCACCATGACCCTCAACCACTTGGTCTCCGCGGCGGCATTAACGGCTTTTTTATGTACCAGCGGCTGTACTGCCGAAAAAGGGGACGCGCGAAAAGATCCGACTGTGATCGCCGAGTTCTCTCCCAAGAGCCTGGCCGAGCCCGGTGCGGCCATCCTGCTCTCCGGAACTGATAATCCGCTCAAAGAAACGTGCCTGATTATCAATCCTTCAGCATCGGTCAAGCTGCCCGGTAACTCTGCGGAAGCTCCCTGGGATAAGGCCCGCTACCTGGTATTCGATGTTCTTCACGAGTCGACGGTGACCGGCGCGGTGAGACTCGAGTTCAAGGAGGAAGAAGAGACCGGAGGCTCGCTACGGGCCAGACTGGGAGTGATGCCGGGCCTGCGCACCAGGCTGGTGTTTCCGCTGGAAGCGCTGGATGGCCAGAGCGTGTTTCTGCGGCGGACTCCGGGCCGCTTGAAATGCGTGGTATTCGGCAGAAGAGTCCGGCCGGAGCTTATTTCTACTGCGACAATCGGCCTGGACAGCGTGATCGCCGGCCAGAAGCTCTATATCTCCCGGATCCGGCTGACCAGCGAGCCGCCCGGCTCATACCCCATGGAAGGCCCGCCGCTGGTGGATTCCCTGGGCCAGTGGGCTGCCCGGGACTGGCCGGGAAAAACTTCCGATTTCAATACACTGCGCGATAACCTGAGTAAAGCTCTTGCCGCCTCCCGGGAAAGCTCGTTTCCTGAGGAATGGAGCAAATATGGCGGCTGGAAGAAACTGCGGTTTAAAGGAACCGGGTTTTTCCGCGTGGAAAAAGTGCAGGACAGGTGGTGGCTCGCAGACCCTGAGGGCTACGCATTTTTCTCCGCAGGTGTGGATGGGATAAGCCCCCTTCACGCCGCCTGTCCGGTTGAAGGGATCGAGCCGTTGTTCCAGTGGATCCCGAAAGAGGAGATTTTCAAGCCGGCCCTGGGAGATATGTGGCGGCAAAAAACTATCGATTTTGCCGGAGTGAATCTGATCCGGGCTTTCGGGCCAACCTGGCGCCGGGACTGGGAGCAGCTTACGCGCAGCCGGATGCTCGAATGGCGGTTCAACACCCTGGGCAACTGGTCAGACAGCCTGGCTTGTGCCAATCTCGGGCTGCCCTATGTCATACCGATGAGAGGCTTCCCGACCACTGAGAAAAAGCTGTACCGTGACTTCCCGGATGTCTTTGATCCCGCTTACGAGGAGCGGGCCGGGATGTTCGCCGGGCAGTTGAAAGAATACAGTGACGACCCCTTGCTGATCGGTTATTTCCTGGCCAATGAGCCCCAGTGGGCGTTCGGCAATCTGTATCCAGCCTCAGAGATGCTGGAAAGCGGCGAGCCCTCGGCCAGCCGAACCAAGCTGGCGGGCTGGCTCAAGGAGCGCTATAAGAATGATATCCAGGCCTTCTCCAAATCCTGGGGCAGGGAGTTTTCCTCTTTCGAGCAACTGGAACAGGGCGCATTGAGGCATGCGGACTCATTCTCGGACCAGGCCCGGGAAGACCTGCGGGAATTCTCAGCGCTCATGGTGGAGCAGTACTTGAAACCGGTCAATGAGGCAGTGCGGCGGGTGGACAAAAACCATCTCAACCTGGGCATCCGCTGGGCGGGCTTGGGTTCCGAGTTCTGCTATCTGACCGGCAGCTACTGTGATGTATTCTCGGTCAATATGTACCGGATGCTGCCGGATTCCGCCGCGATCAGTGAGGTCACCCGGCGCACCGGCAAACCGGTCCTGATCGGAGAGTACCATTTCGGGGCCGTGGACCGCGGACTGCTCTCTACCGGTTTGCGTGGGGTAGCTTCACAAACAGACCGGGGGACAGCTTACCGGGCCTATGTGGAAACAGGCGCCGCGCTCCCGCAATTGGTAGGCGCGCATTTCTTTATCTGGAACGACCAGCCGGTGCTGGGCCGCTATGATGGAGAAAATTTCAACATCGGGCTGGTGGATGCCTGCAACACACCCTACCGGGAGATGGTCGAAGCCATGCGGCTGACCAATGAGCGAATCTACCTCGTAGCCTCAGGAAAAGAAAAGCCGTTCGAAGGCCGGGCGGAAAGTGTCCCGCAAATAGGGTTTTAAGGGGAGCGATATTATTGGCCTGAAAAGTCCGGCATTCGATGGGAATGGCTGCCTGGAGACCGAAATTGACCACGGATTCACCGGTCCTGCCTGACGGCCCGGTGCGGCATTGAGGCTCGAACTCTGAAACCGGTTGCCTCTGTGAATCAGGAGGCAACCGGTTATTTTATTTTCGCAGTGTGCGTACCAGGCGTTTGTTGTGGTCGTAAATCCGGGCTTCCAGAGGCATCTGGCCGATAGCATGGGTGGCGCAGGCCAGGCATGGGTCGTAGGCGCGGAAAGCCATCTCGACCATATTGAGCATCCCATCCGTGACATCGGGGCCGTGCACCATGCCCTTGGCCGCCTTCTCGACCGACATGGCGATAGGCGCCGAGTTATGGTTCGTGGCCACGATCAGGTTCGCCATGGTGATCAGGCCCTGTTCATCGGTGCGGTAGTGATGGATCAGCGTTCCGCGCGGCGCCTCGACCACGCCGAAACCCTCGGTCGGAGTCCCGGTGGGGAGGTTTCGTATGTTTTTGCTGGTGATTTCAGGGTCGTTCAGAAGTTCCTGCATCCGCTCTGCGGCATACAGCGCTTCCACGAGGCGGGCCCAATGAAAAGCCAGGGTGCAGTGGGCCGGCTTACCGCCCAGGGTCTCGAACATTTTATCATAAGCCGCCTGGGCCATTGGGGTGGCCATGCCGTCGGACACATTCAAGCGGGCCAGTGGAGCTACCCGGTAAACTCCGCTCTCCGGACCGTCCACAAAACCCTTCCAGCCGATTTTTTTCAGATAGGGAAAAGTGATATAGCTCCAGGGTTCCACATGCTCGGCGATATGTTCAGTGTAATCGCGGACATCGAATTTGGCTACCTCCTCTCCCTCCGGATCAACAACTCTCAGCTTGCCGTCGTAGAAATTCACCCGGTTCTGCTCGTCCACCAAGCCCATTGAATAAGTCCGGTGGGTGTAAGCCTCGCTCAAAATCAGATCCACATAGTTTTCATTCTTGAGCACCACGGCCTCGAAAATTCCGAGGGCCGCCTGGGCGAACTCCACTGCGAAATCCGCGGTGGCCTTGAACTGGTCGCGTTCCTCTTCGGTGATCGGCTTGGAGATTCCTCCCGGGAGGCCGAAAACAGGATGGATCACCTTGCCCATCATGGTCTGCATCATCTGGCGGATCTCGCGCCGGACGCGGATCACCTGCCCGGCAATCTCCATCCCGACCTTGGCAATCACCCCCAGAATATTGCGCTCTGCGGCCGGGGCGCTCGGGCCGACAACGAAATCCGGTCCGCCGAGGAAAAAGAAGTGCAGGAAATGATCTTCCACGTAAAATGCGCTGTAAGCCAGCTCACGTATCTTTTTCGCCGCAGAGGTGGGTTCCACTTTCCAGAGATCATCGAGACACTTGGTCGAGGCCATGTGATGGGCCGTGGGGCAAACCCCACAGATCCGGGGAGTGATACGGGGCATTTCCTCGGCCGGCCGGCCGATACAGAAAGTCTCGAAACCCCGGAGCTCAGGCACCTGGAAAAAAGCCCGCTCGACCTCACCCTCCTTATCGAGAAAAATCTCTATTTTTCCATGCCCTTCAAGACGGGTAATCGGATCTATGGTGATTTTCTGTGCCATTTCAGCTCAACCTGTGTTTGAGTATGGAGGATGGTAAACTGAAGCGATAAAAAGTTCCCAGGGGATCGACAAGGGTCGAGGCCAGCTCAGCCGATTTTTCCTCGGTCGTCGCATCAAGCAGCGAACCAATGGCCGAAAGCATTTTGGTGCCCATGTCCTTGGATTCGGAAGTCGGGCCGAAACAGCCGCGGCAGGGCATGTTGCCCCTGATACAAAGCTCCCCGCAGCCGGAACGGGTGGCCGGGCCCATACAGATATAGCCCTCGGCCAGGAAACACTTTTCCGGGTCGGGTGTGCTGGTGGCGACCCTTTTGAACGACTCGATTTTCATGATCTCCGGCTTGCTCTCTTTCCGGGGACACTGGTCGCAGAGGGACTTATCAGGCGCCAATACCGAGCCTTTGGGCGGAAGCTTGCCCTCCAGGATCGCGGTCACCGCCTGCATAATGAGATCCGGGACCGGTGGACAGCCGGGCAGATAGTAATCGACCTCTATCACCTGATCCAGGCGGCGGACGCAAGGTAAGAACTCGGGCAGCTCAAGCTCGTAGCCGTTTACCCGGGTCTTCAACCCGGGAAGCGTGCCTGAGGGATTATCCACACTCGGGCTTCTGTGGTACTTATTGGCCAGCGATTCCTCACGGGTGGTGAAATTAGACAGCCCGGGTATTCCTCCCAGGTGGGAGCAGGAACCGAAAGCAACCACGAGCGGGCATTTCCCCCGGAGCAGCTTGACCCACTCCGCCTGCTCGCTGGTCCGCACCGCACCGTTAATGAATGCTACCGTGACCTCTCCCGGCTGCCAGGCCTCCACATCCTTTTTCTTGAAATCCAGAGCCACCGGCCAGAGGGCGATATCCACAGCCCCGACAACTTTAAGGATATCCTCGTTCAGATCGACTACACACTCCTCACAGCCGCCGCAGGAAGCACACCAATAAAATGCCACTTTTGGTTTGGCCATTTTTCCGTTCCTCTGTTAGATTGCGCCGCAGTACTGAGCAGAGCGACCTTGCCAGTTTAAGGGTCCGAGCTCCTTCAGGCGTTCCGTCATTTCCCTGACTACCTGGGCGAACTTTTCACCCTCAGAAGCAGAAATCCACTCCAGACGTACACGGTCTCTTTCGATTCCGAACTGGTCAAGCATTTGCATCAGCAGGGGGTATCTCCGCATAGCGCGGTAGTTGCCCTCGCTGTAATGGCAGTCTCCGGGATGGCAGCCGGCTATCAGCACCCCGTCTGCGCCCCCGGCAAGGGCCTTGACCACGAAAGTAGGATCCACTCGCCCTGAACACATTAGCTTCACTGTGCGCAGGGTCGAGGGATACTGAAGGCGGCTGGTTCCAGCCAGATCCGCCCCTGTATAGGAGCACCACTGACATAAAAATCCTACGATCTTGGGTTCAAATCTATCATCCGGCATATTACCCTACCCTCAGTTAGGATTCAATTCTGAGCTTGAGGGTCCTCAACTCAAGACGCCCTCAACCTCCGAGAATATTTGAATGTCTTCGAAATTCTCCTGCTGGGCGGCGCCTGTAGGACATCCGGCCACGCAGGTGCCGCAGCCTTTGCACAGCTCTTCATAGACCACGGAGACGCCTTTTTCTTTATCGTATTCCACAGCCGTGTATGGGCAGTTGGCCACACAGATCTGGCAGCCCCCGCAGAGATCCTCATTAATATAGGCTTTTATCGGCTCGAGCACGATGCTTCCCTTGTCAAGGAGGCCCAAAGCTCCTGCAGCAGCAGCCGCGCCCTGGGCCACTGAGTCCGGAATGTCTTTCGGACCCTGGCAGGCGCCGGCCAGAAAGATCCCGTCCGAAGGTGTATCCACCGGGGCGAGTTTGGGATGTTTCTCTGCGAAAAATCCATCCACGCTGCGGGAGAGAGAAAAAGTCTGGTTAAGTTTCTCGGTGTCCGCTCCAGGCTTCAAACCCACTGAAAGGATAACCATATCAACCGGCACGCGGCGGACCAGACCCAGGAGGGTATCTTCACAGACCACGACCAGCTTGCCCTCCTCCTCCGGCCTTTGGGGGACATTCGTCACCTCGGCCACTTTGCCCCGGATAAAGTTTACATCCTCCCGCATCAGGCGCTTGTAGAACTCCTCGTAACCCTTGCCGAATGAGCGCATGTCGATATAGAAGTTTGTCACCTCGGCACCGGTCTTCTCCTTAACCAGGTGAGCGAACTTGAGCGAGTACATGCAGCAGACCCGCGAACAGTACTCCTGATGGTTTTTGTCCCGGCTTCCCACACAATGCACGACACCTAAGGATTCCGGTATCTTGCCCTCTGAGGTAAAGATTTTTCCGCTTGTGGGGCCGCTGGCGTGGCAGAGCCGCTCGAATTCGATAGCGGTGAGCACATTCGTCAAACGTCCATAGCCGTATCGCGGGATCTCGCGGGCGTCGAACACATCGAAACCGGTCGCCAGAACGATAGAACCCACTTTGAACTCTTTGATCTCATCGCTCTTGGAGTGATCGATCGCTCCAGCCTCACAGTTGTCCTCGCAGATCTTGCAGCCTGTTGTCTTAAAATGCATACAGGTGTTGGGGTCGATAACCGGAACGCGCGGTACGGCCTGGGGAAACTGGAGATAGATCGGTTTGCGGTTTGTAAGGCCCTGTTCGAATTCGAAAGGGATCATCTTCGGTTCCGGGGCCGTGATTTTTGCCTGCTGGATCGATCCTGTAGGACAGATCGATTCGCAGGCGCCGCAGACCCGGCAGATCTCGCTCGGCTCGCGGAATGGCGTAGTGATTGTGCGGTAACCGCCCCGGCCCTCGAAAGACAGCGCTCCGACTTTCATTACATCATTACAAATCCTGACACACATTCCGCAAAGAATGCATTCGCCGTGCTCGCCGATCAGGCAGCTCTGGCTGGTCAGGGGTCGAGGGAACCTGCTCTTGTGTACACCGAGTTCAGCAGCGAGCTTGATCACCGGCTCGCTGTGAGGACAGCGGGCAAGCATCAGTTCAGCCAAAATGCGGCGAGTCTTGAGCACCTTTTCAGTGGCTGTAAATACTTCCATGCCTTCAGCCGCCGGCAGGGTACAACTGGCATACATTCGCGTGCGGCCCCGGCGGGTAACCTCCACTACGCAGAACCGGCAGGCTCCATAAGGGGGTAGAGATTCGTGGTGGCAAAGGGTCGGAATGTGGATACCTGCGGCTCTAGCTGCCTCAAGCACACTCGTGCCTTCCTCCACTTCTATTTTCCGGCCCTCTATTGTCAGGTTGACCATGGTTTCACCCCATGTTAATAGCTTGATCTAGCTTCATGTATGTCAACAGGGTTTAAATTCAATAAAACAATTATTTGATTCAGGTTAGCGCAGTGACCTTGGAGGCGGAAAGCGCTTTGCATACACCGGCCGGGCAGACATGCTCATATATATGAGCGTCGTATTCCTCTTTGAAATATTTCATCGTGGTCAGAATTGGATTTGGAGCGGAAAGGCCCAACTGGCAAAGAGCAGCGTTCTCCAGCACTTCAACTAAATCCTTAAGCAGCTCCAAATCCTCAGGTTCTCCCAAACCTTTGCAAATCTTATCCAGGATCTGATAGATTTGTGTGATTCCCTCCCGGCAAGGGATACACTTGCCGCAAGATTCATCCATCAAAAAACCCATAAAATAGCGGGCCAGATCCACCATGCAGGTGTTCTCATCCATCACGATCATTCCGCCTGAACCCATTATTGATCCGGCCTCCGCCATAAGTTCATAATCAATCTGCAGGTCGAGGTGCTCCTCGCCCAATACTCCGCCGCTAGGTCCGCCGGTCTGGACCCCCTTAAATCGCTTGCCTCCCTTCATCCCTCCTCCAATATCAAAAATGACTTCGCGTAAAGTCATTCCCATTGGCACCTCGGCCAATCCCGAGCGATGGATGTTTCCGACCAGGCTGAAGATTTTCGTTCCCTTGCTTCCATCCCATGGACTTTTACTCACATCGCCAGTGCCGATTTTTGTAAACCAGTCGGCCCCGTTCTGGATGATTTTAGGAATATTGGCCCAGGTTTCAACATTATTTAAAGTGGAAGGTGAGTCCCATAACCCGCGTTCCACAGTGTGAATGTGTTTGGCCCGGGGTTCTCCCGGCCGCCCTTCTATCGAGGCCATCAATGCCGTGGATTCACCACAGACATAAGCCCCTCCACCCCGAGTGATTTTAATGTCAAAATCAAAACCGGTTCCCAGTATATTATTGCCGAGCAGCCCTGCTGAGAGACAATCGTGAATCGCTTTCTCGATTAACTCCACGGCCAGGGGATATTCCATTCGGATGTATACATATCCTTCATCCGCGCCGATTGCATAAGCCCCGATTATCATTCCCTCGATACACGAGTGAGGGTTACCCTCCAGCAGGCCTCGATTCGCATACGAGCCAGGATCCCCTTCATCAGCATTGCAGATTACATATTTATGCTTACCTTCAGCTTTGCGGCATGAGGCCCATTTCGGACCGGTTGGAAAACCCGCTCCGCCGCGACCGCGCAGACCGCTTTTTGTGATCTCCTCGATGATCTCCCCTGGTTTCATCTGGGTCAGCGCTTTAACCAGCGAACTGTACCCGCCCAGGCATATATAGTCTTCAAGGCTGGTAGGATCGAGTTCGAAATTGTCCCCGAATATCAGCATTTTCTGCTGTTTATAAAACGGAATCTCGTTCTCGGTGTGGTAGACCTCTCCACTTGCCGGATCCTTCAAAAAGAGTCGTTCCACCGGCTTGCCGCCAATCAGCGATTCATCGATAATTTCTTCGAGGTCCTCAGGGGAAGGCCTGGGATAGGAAAAACCTGATGGCCGGACAATCACCAGCGGTTCGCAATCACAGTAACCCAGGCAACCGGTAAAGCGTAAGTGAGCCTTCCCCTTGAGTGCTTTCTTTTCCCAAAGCTCTTTGAGCTTATCCACCAGAGCCAAAGAACCGTGGGCCCGGCCACAGGTTGCATTGGAAACAATGAGAACCTTTTCCGGTGTCTTCCGCTTGAGAGCTTCTTGATAAATTAAAAATTCTTGAATGGTCTTAATTTTAACTGAA
>Ga0307379_10002250_pt1 | contig 28869 bp, 20 predicted proteins | sample UN2MG_FD_202237 | JGI IMG/M metagenome (GOLD analysis project Ga0307379, IMG submission 202237) | Soil microbial communities from Risofladan, Vaasa, Finland - UN-2 | ecosystem: Environmental > Terrestrial > Soil > Coastal area > Acid sulfate soil | place: Finland: Risofladan, Vaasa | collected...
TTTTCCATAATCAGCTTGAGGATTGTTGTCGCCAACAAGAAAATCCGGCTGCAAATAGATACCGACCATCCCTTCAAAATTATTCCCGCCGTATTTTGTGACAACGTTTACCACTCCGCCTGTCGCTTGTCCATATTCAGCAGATGCCCCTGAAGCTGAAACTTCCATCTCTTCGACCATCTCTATATCCGGTGCCATTCGAAACTCACCAGACTCGGGACTGGCTATCTGCAGGCCATTCAGTGCGTAATTGTTATCGGTATCGTCCGAACCAAAAGAAGAACCGCCTGTGAATCCGGGCGCATAATCCAATTGACTGGCGATACTAGATCGGCCGGTGGGAAGCCTTTGGAGGTCTTCATCAGACATAACGCTCGACACTCCTGTTTTTTGAACATCGATCACAGGAGCCTCTGAAACGACAAGGACTTCTTCTTGGAGAGATTTCTGTGTCATTGTGGAATCCACAGTAGCTGTTCCACCAATAGTCACCCTGATATTTTGTATCTCTAGCCTATTGAATCCATCCAACTCGAACGTCATTAAGTATTGACCAGGCGGCAAGTTAATGAATCTGTATCCTCCTTCTCCTCCTGAAATGGTAGATCTGACTCCCATTAATTTTGGACTGGAAATTCCCACTGTTACCCCGGGGAGTGGGACACCTTGATCATCTAAAACAGTTCCTACAATTTTGCCAGTCATTGCCTGGGAATACGAAAAACCAACCACCATTACAAGTGACAAGACACAAGCCAATAGGCTTTTCGTGAGGAATTTTTTGTTAATCATTTTACCTCCTTCTAAAAAAGTTTTTCTTAACTTAAGTTCCATAGAATTTATTGCTCAAATTGAGGTTCTTAGAAGCTAATTTGGAAACCTAGTATAGCTTTAAACCAAGAGTTTCCTCCTTTGCCACGAGCGTGCGCATAGCGCATGGGATGTTGCCATTCGAAGAATAATGTATAAATCCTTGAATCAGTTTTACCAAGATCAATTCCTGTATTGGCCGTCAGATGCCAATTCGTCTCATCCCAGTCTCCTGGAGTTTCTTCAGTTGCATAGGTAATCCCTGTGCCAATCCACCACATGGATGTAAATCGCATCTTGAATGTCGTGGTTGCTGTAAAGAAAGACTTTGAGGGTTCGCCTGTAAATACGATGGCAGGTCCTGCTACCAAGATCCAGTCAAACTTTCCAGGGACAAGCGCATAAGACAATCCAACTCGCCCTAGGACGTATTTTCCGTTGTGTTTAAAAGCATCGAATTCCCATGGCTGACCTTCCTGATTTCCTGCCCATAATCCTCCTATTTCAGCAATCCAGAATCTTCTCTTTGTCTCTTGCGCATCTGCATATGAACTCAACGAAAAAAGAATCACTAAACCGAGGATGATAAGGACTGCTCTTTTACCTTTCATATTTACCTCCTACAAAATTGTACACATCAACATAGAATATAATTTTAATACACTTTTCTCATTTTATATTTTCAAATGTCAATATGAATTCCAATTAAGTTATAATATGTGTACATTTCTGAAAATATAGTTAAACTCATGCAAGATGGTTTGTAAATACCCACAAAATATTATTTCGTGGCTTTTTTAAGGTTATTTTGTGATAAGAAGAAATGAATATGATGAGCAATATTATATATTTAAAATGACTATTTCTGGATATCGGATGAAATCGGCTTTTAAAGCGATATTTTAATCATTCGATGCTATTGTAAATTGAGTATTTCCGTGATAGTTTATGCTGTTTCTTTAAATACAAAATAAATCACTCTCTATCACAAAATTCTGGTGGATTTATTTTATCAAAGACGAAGATGTCACCGAGTTTGAGGAAAAAAGGAGATACAACATGTTCCCCATAACTGTTTGTAGCATTGCATTGAACCATATGCCTGCAGAGGATGCATTTAAGGTCATCGTAGCCGCAGGATACAAAAAAGTTGATGTTCACGAAAAGGTTCATCTCCAGATTTTTCCGGATTTGTGTGATCCTGCAACCCTTAAGGCCGCTGCCGAGGCAAACGGCTTGCAGATAGCAAATCTTGCAACATATGCTGGAGGAGGAGTGGATGGCCGCAGAAAAGCTTATGCGCTCGAAGGCTGGGAAGTCCCGAATCCGGAAAGGTTCACCGAGCTCGGTTTTTCTAGCGACGACCCACGAGAGCTAAAAATCGAATTCGAACAATTGCAACGTACAATTGATCTCGCTGTGTTCTTTGGTGCGCGTTCGATTCGGGTTATTCCTGGAAACGACCAACCCGAGACAATAGACAAGATAGTCCCCTGGTTTAAAAGGGCTGCCGAGTATGCCACCGAGAAAAAAATCTACATGAGCTTTGAGAATGGATTCGCTGACCTTGCTGGAACGCCCGAACTGTGTGTAGAACTGGTGGAAAAAGTGGGGTCTCCGTACTTTGGAATAATGTATGAGCCTGGGAACCTTTTTCATGATACTGGCGCTGACTATCTTGCTGCTTTAACGACAATGAAGAATCATATCATACATTGCCATTTTAAGGATTGTAAACCTGTCGATGATGGATATGCGTTTCAACATTTTGGTGAGGGAGTTATCGACTTCCCGCTGATCATGGAACAACTTCATGCACATGGGTACGAGGGCCAAATAGCACTGGAGTATGAGCTGCCCACACCGAGGTCAGAAATAGACCTTCGAAAGTACTATGAAGATTTTGCAGCTCTATTTACCAGGAATAGAGAGCTTAGGAAAAAGTGGAAAATCAGTCAGGAGGAGATAGTCCCTTTATAATTTCGAAATATTTGTACTTACTCAATATTGGCTACTGGCATTTTATCCAAAATCTAAAATTGACTTGATACCTTTTATAATCCGTGCTGGAAGAAGCAATGTTGCCAGTATACATAAATTTTCTTAAAGTTTGGTTCATATCAACACGCCGATTTTAATATGGAACATCATAGATTTAAGGTCTCTATTTTTGAGGGGTCCAGACAGGCATGGCTGCCCCGATACGTTCTTTCAAGCCTTCAAGAGAGAAATCTTTTGATTTGCAATATTTAATCACTACTTGTTCCCAATCCTCGACTAGTTTCGCCGCTGCCGGAACATCCCGCGCTATTTCTAAAGGAACGGAGATGACTCCATGTTTATCACCCATGATAAGATCGCCCGGTTGAACAATCAAGCCGCCCACTTCCACTGGAATGCCTATATCTAGCAGGTGAACGTAAGCATGGCTTACAGCTACACAACTCGAGAAGAGATGGAACTTGAGATCTTTGACTTCATCCAGATCGCGCACTGCTCCATCAGTGACCGCAGCGATACATCCCAAGGCTCGGTGGACATTGGCTTGCACTTCTCCCCAAAAGGAGCCGATAACAGGACTGTCAATATCGTGTGTAACAATGACTCTGGGAGCTGGCATCTTCAATATTTCTTCCCACCATTTCTCTCTACTAATCTGATGATCTCCAGGTGAAGCAGCACTTATTTTGGCTGTGACAGCGTAGCCGATCATGGGCTCTAATTCGGGAAAAAGACACTGAATCTGTGGAGACATATATCCTTCAGTCTTCGGGCGAACATCAAAGAGTTCAATGGCATTAGATACAGTACATGTCGACCAACGACAAAGCTGCTTCAATTCTTCAGCACTAAGATTTTCCGACATTATTAACCTCCTTATTATTAATAAGAATCATCTGAAATCCAGAAATATTCATTTAAGTTCATAGAATTGATCATCGTATTCATTATTTCATTATTGAAACTTACAAATAAAAACCATGAAATACTCTTTTGTAAGTATTTACAAACAATTTTTAATGCTATCAACTGTATTTCAAGAATTGAATACATATTATAACTAAAACATGATTTCAAATTACACTTGCAAATAAAATTTTAGAAAATAATGAATTAAATCTTAAATTATGCTAATATCCTTGACATCGACAGAGCCCAAAGCTTTGCAAAACCATTTGGAAACAGGTAAAAAAATTTTCGAATATCAAGATTATGAAGGGAATATATCATGAAAAATGTGACAATAACATGGTTGGGCCATGCATCATTTTTCATTGAAACAGATTTGGATGAGAAAATTTATATTGATCCTTGGATAGAAGAAAATCCTGCATGCACTCTGTCACTCAATGACATTACAAAAGCTGATATCATCTGTGTAACGCATGGTCATGTGGATCATTTAGGAGATTCAATCGAAATCCTCTCATCCCCTACTCGTGTTATAGAAATAATGCCAGGGGAAAAATTTGCGTATGCAAAGTAAAACTCTTTCCTTTTTAGGAGGAATCCAGTGCCAATAACTTCTAAAAAATCTCCGCAGCCATCAATCCAACTCGATGAGTATGGTCTGCGGATCGATGGTGTCTTTCATCCTCTTGTAGCCGGTGAGTTCGAATACTGGCGCAATCATGACTTGTATTGGCGTAAAATTCTGAGCCAAATGCGGGAGAGTGGTCTGGAGCTCGTGTCTACATTTGTATGCTGGGATTTCCATGAAATTGAAAAAGGGAATTTCGACTTTACTGGCAGGACACATCCTCAACGTGATCTGGCTAGATTTATAGACCTGTGTGGAGAAGAAGGTTTCAAGGTCTTGATCAGGGTAGGGCCAAACATCGACGCCGAATGGCCCACGCGTGGCCCTGCTCCCGATGTCACTCCTTTAGAACGCTTACACTCCAAATACCTGGAGCGGACGCGCCAGTATATTCAAGCTCTCGGGCCGGTTTTAGTTCCACGCCTTCACGCTAACGGCGGACCAATTGTACTGCTGTCGATCGACAATGAGGCCTATTTCCCCTATTCCACTGGCGTTGCATCTGATCCAACGGCTGGGAGCCTCCCAGTTCCTTATGATCACCAATTCGTCATGTCCAAATATAAAGAATGGCTTAAGCAGCAATATACAAGCCCTGAAGCATTGGCAGAGGCTTGGTCAACACCAGGTCTGACATTTGACAATGTTGCGGAGCCAAACTATCGCCAAGCCAATTTGAAAGAGGCTCTTGATTCCTTCGACTTCATCTCGGATATCCTGCATGAGGCCTTTGTACAACTCAAATCCATGTGTATAGAAGCAGGGATCGATTTGCCGATCTACACCAACATGAAGCAATTCACCCACTATATAAACTGGCGTGCGCTAGAGTCAATCGTTGATTCACATGGCTTGAACCTGCATATGTCGCACCTTTGGCCGGGCGATCAGAGACTCGTCGCCAGCTGGTACTGTCGCTTACAGCGGGCTTTGATGAAGTTTCCTTGGGCCCCTGAATTTCAAGGAGGCACATCCATTAAGCCACCAGGTCTTGATGTCCTATTTGGGATGTTTGGCTTGGAACACAATAGGTTTACAAGCATGCTTGCAATGGCACTAGGTCTACGTGGTATTTGCTATTACATGTTTGTTGAGCGAGATGATTGTCATTGGTGTCCAATTAGTCCGATTGGAAAGGTTCGTCCGAATATGGCTGGATTCCGGGACGCTATTCGAGTTTTAAAGCAACTCAGGCCAGACACTCATTTCTCCACGCTAGGTCTGCTCTGGTCTTTAGATCATCACCGAAGTCACATTGCTTCTCTCTTTAACAATTGGCAAAACCTCTACGACCTGTGGATCCATATGTCAGAGCCAAAGGAGCTTGCCCCATGGTGGCAAGTATTCCGTCAGTTGCACGATAACGATATCGATTTCGATATAGCACCCATGAACCAAGACCTCGATAAATACAAAGTCTTGATTTATGCTGGGCCAGATTTCGCTCGCAAGAAAGACTTGAAACGTTTGAAGAATTGGCTCGACACTGGTGGAACTTTAATTGTTACAACAGCCATCCCAACCCGTACTCTCGATGGAGCTGATTTGACTGATCTATCGAGGATAATCCGTCAGGCACCGGCGACAACAGGAAGGACATGGGGAAAGATGGAGGATGTGCTCGCCCAGACAGGGCTTCAAGAAGGGATACAAGCCCAAAACCAAGGAGTGTGGACATTCGCTTATCGTGAAGAGAAAGGCTGGGCCTTTTTTATTGCAAATATTGGCAAAGCCTCAGTTTCCGCAGAGTTAAAGCTAGGACCGTCAATCGCCGATGAGATACACAATCACACTGCCAACGACCTTCTGGCAGGAAGGACATGGAAAATAATCCATGACGGATTATGGGATAATGTGCCTGTCCTGGCGCCAAATGAAATCCGGTGTGTCCATGTCGTCTTTTAAAGAGAGACATTACATACTATTATAAAAAAATAGAATAAGGAGTCTGAACATGAGGAGACTTGATGGAAAAGTAGCCCTTGTCACGGGTTCTGCGCGGAGAGGGAGCATCGGCCGTGCGATTATTTCGGCGCTGGCCGAGGAGGGAGCCGATATTGCAATTAACGATTTCAAACGGGAGCAAGAGGCCGAAGAAGCCGCAGAAGTCATCCGCAAATTAGCGCGTAAAGCGTTAATCGTTATGGGAGATGTCTCTAAGGTACTGGAATGCCGGCGGATCGTTCAAGAGACTGTGGATCACTTTGGACGCCTCGACATTCTGGTGAATAATGCTGGAGGTGGTCATCACCAGCCCTTCGAGGAGGTTACTGAAGCAGATTACGATCAGCAGTTGGATCTCCACTTAAAAGGGCCTTTCTTTCTGTCACAAGCAGCAGTTCTCCATATGCGCAAACAAGGGGGTGGCCGTATTATCAATATCTCCTCAGAGCAAGTTTACATCGGCTATCCCTCCTTAACGCATTACACAGCTGCGAAAGCTGGCCTCCGGACACTCACCAAATCCCTCGCACTGGCTCTAGCCCCGACAATCACTGTTAACACTGTGTGCCCTGGACCAACAGCAACTGAAAAGTTCAAGTCTGGCCCCGAATACACAGATGAGGTTCTCAACCAGATTCTTCTAAAACGCTGGGGCCGACCCGAAGATGTGGCCAGATCGGTAGTTTTCCTGGCGACGTCTGATGGCGATGCGTATACTGGGCAAACATTGGATCCGAACTGTGGCGCCGTGATGGATTAAAGCAAACAACGATGCTCGCTTTATAAATAGATGGAAGATGAGGATATTGTACAATTGCTAACCAGAATTAAACTATGAATAAAAATCAAAAGAAACTAAGGTCTATTTTAATAACAGGCTCAGGAAGTGGAATAGGAGCGGCTACCGCCAAGAGGCTTGCCAAACCCGGAACGGGTTTGGTCATTCATGCCCGCCAGAACGAGGAGGGTTGTAAACGAATTGCAGAGGATGTCATAAAAAATGGGGCTGAGAGTGTCGTTTCGTTTGGGGATCTCTCAGATCTCGAGTTTACGGAAAATTTAGTTGATATAGCTGTTGGGACTTTCGGCGGTCTTGATGTCCTCATTGCCAATGCGGGATTCCCAGATTTACGCCCTTTTAATGAACTCGATCGTGATGGACTCGACTATTGTTATAAGGCAATGACTGCGGGATTCTTCCACATGGCAAAACGAGCAATTCCACACCTGGAGAAATCTGAAACAGGCCGTGTAGTCACGGTCAGCTCTCATAATGCCCACGTTTTTCGCCCGAATTATCCCCTTTTCCCGGGTTCAGCCGCTGCAAAATCTGCAATCGAAGTGCTCACCCATACACTTGCTATTCAACTTGCTCCCCATAATGTTACAGTAAATTGTGTAGTGCCCGGTTTCATCGGTCCTCATCCAGAGGACGAAATGGAAAGCATGTATGCGCATGTCCCCCTTGGCCGCGTGGGGAAACCGGATGAAGTAGCGGCACTGATCGCATTCCTCGTCAGCCCTGATGCGTGCTATATCACAAACCAGACTATTCACGTGAATGGCGGATTGATCTAAAGCGAACGATCATTTTGCCAAAACATTATAGATGAGATGTTTATCTCGTAAGGAGAACAGTGACAGAAACCAATAAAAAAATCTCTTTAAGAATAAAATTACTGCTCGTTTCTATTACTCCAGGTATTTTTTTAATCGGCTATAATATCGGGACCGGGAGCATCACGACCACAGCATCAGCCGGTGCCAAGACTGGGATGACGATGATCTGGCCGTTATTCCTTTCGTGTATCTTCACTTTTATTCTAATCATCACATTTGGGCGTTTCACAATGGTGACCGGGGATACGGCATTGTATGGATTTCGAAAACACTTTGGGAAGCCCTGGGCTATCGCTGTTCTAGTTTCACTCATAGGGAGTGAGATAGGTTCTTTTGTAGGCAATATGGGCGTAGTCACCCAAGTCGTACAGGAATGGTCCCGGCCGTTTACTCAATCTGGACATGGATTCAGCCCGATCATTTTAGCTGTTATATTTGGAATCATACTCTATTTATTCTTTTGGACTGGTAAGCATCCCTCCTTCGAAAAGATACTCGCTATTTTTGTAAGTTTGATGGGTCTTTCTTTCGTCATAACTATGTTTTTAGTAAAACCAGATCCAGCAGAGATTATAAGAGGTTTGGTGCCAAGCCTGCCTGGTGATGCAAAATCTGCAATCATAATGTCTGGTATGGTAGGTACGACCATGGGAGCCGTCATAGTCGTCGTGCGATCTATTCTTGTACAGGAAAAGGGATGGACAATAAAAGACTTTAAAATAGAAAAACGTGATGCACTCATATCAGTAACGCTTATGTTTATGCTGAGCGCAGCAATAATGATCTGTGCAGCAGGGACTCTTCATCCTCTAGGATTGGAGGTTGACAATGCCATCGATATGGTTAAGTTATTGGAACCGCTTGCCGGCCGTTTTGCCATTTCGATTTTTGTTGCAGGAATTGTGAGTGCAGCCATGTCTTCGCTTTTTCCTATTATTTTGTTGGGCCCATGGCTCCTTGCTGATTATTCGAATAAGCCTCGAAATATGAGAAATCCCATCCCAAGGCTGATGGCCTTAATTATGATTTTGTTAGGATTGACTGTTCCTGTGTTCGGCGCTCCACCTGTGTTGGTTTTGTTGATCACTCAAGTTGGCAACATCATTATTACTCCACTCATTATTATTCTTATGCTGATTTTACAGAATAAGAAAGAATTGATGGGCGAACACAAAGCTAGTACAAAACTCAATCTTGGTATTTTTATCGTTTTTTTATTTTCTGTGCTTATGTCCGTAATAGGAATTGTGGGAGTGCTGAATATATTTTGAACTAACCTGAATTATTCACTTGACTTTAGTATTACAAATTTCATAGATTTTATACCACTAAGATGAAGCCCTATCGTTAGAGATAGGGAAATTAATAAATTTTAAGTCAAGGAGAGCTTTTATGATGGAAGAAAAAGCGGACAGCCTCAAAGATCTGATAAAAAAAAGAGACAAATCACGCATTACCGTCTGCAGTATTGCTTTGAATCATTTGCCCGCCGATCAGGCATTTCCGATTATAAAGGAAGCCGGCTACCAAAAACTCGACGCACACGAAAAGGTTCATCTCCAGATTTTTCCCGATCTGTGTGACCCGGAAGCTCTGAAGGCGATAGCCCATGAGAACGGATTACACATAGCTAACCTAGGCACATACGTCGGAGGAGGATTGCTCGGCCGGAGTGTTGCTTATGCAGACCATGGATGGGTCGTTGCGAATCCAGAAAGATTCACCAGTTGCGGATTTTCCAGCGATGACCCGGACGAATTAAAAACTGAATTTGAACAGTTTCAGTACACCATTGACATAGCGGTATTGTTCGGTTCCTATTCGATTCGTATTGTCCCTGGCAATGACCAGCCCGACACCATCGATAAGATTGTTCCTTGGTTCAAACGAGCGGCTGAGTATGCGGCTGAGAAAAACATTTACATGGCTTTCGAAAATCACGGAGACGGCATCGCAGGAACACCCAAGTATAGTGTGGAGTTCGTAGAAAAGGTCGGCTCACCTTACTTAGGTGTTTTGTATGAACCGGCAAACCTCATGCATGATACGGGCACAGACTATCGAGCCGCTTTAGAGACGATGAAGGATTGTATTATTCACTGCCATTGCAAGGATTGTGGGCCTGTGGATGGTGGTTATGAGATGCAGCACTTTGGAGAGGGTGCTATTGATTTCCCTTGGATTATTGATCGATTGGATAAAATCGGCTATGAAGGGGACATCGGATTGGAGTATGAGCTCCACCATCCAGAGCCAGAAGCTGGAATCAAGAAGTTCTACAACGATTTCGTAGCACTATTTGATAACTAACAAAAAAAGTATAATAACAACGAAGTGGTTTGGATTAACTAGAAGAAATAATAAAAACCCATTGTTCACTATCTTTGTATAGATAGAATATAATTCTAACCTGATCTGTTCATAAATTGTAAAAGACAAGAAAATCTGCTTCAATTTTTTTGTTGGAAATGCCTTTAAAAAGGAACAAATATAAAAATCTAATAAAAAAGGAGCTTTGGCATGTCTACAAACAAGAGAGAAACGAGGCTGCATCGACTCAACGGGTATCAAGTTAACAAAATTGATTATGACAAAGCTATCTTACCTGTGGGTGCCACAGAATATCACGGTCCACATCTACCTTACGGCGCCGATGGAATTGCAGCTGAGACCATAGCTACAGCTTGGGCAAACGAACTCGGCAAGACATTGGTTCTGCCAACACTGTATTATGGGGTCAGTCAACATCACATGCATTGGCCATGGACTCTGTCGCTGCACGGTGACACCCTGTCTCATATCATAACCGAAATTGGAGAATCCCTGATAAGCAATGGTATTTGGAAGTTGCTAGTACTCTCTTCACATGACGGGAATCATCCAGCTGTTGGCGTCGCTGCACATCTCCTTTGCGAAAGGCGGGGAATGAACGTGGCAATCTTCACTGGATGGCAACGAAAGGCCCGTTCGATTCTCCAAAATCGTTTGGATGTCGATCTGGATCACGCTGGCCAATCTGAAACTTCTCTTATTTTATACGCTGCACCTGAAACTGTTAATGTCGATCGTATTACCAAACAACCTAGCGAACCTATTGATCTTCCGGTTCAGATTGTAGGGAAATTCGAACTCATCTCTCCTGCTGGCTACTCAGGAAATGCAGCCAATGGTACTGAAGAAGAGGGCCAAACAATAATCAATGCCCTCACGTCCCACGTCGTACCCTTCATCCGTCAACTTGACCGGAATGGCTGGAAAGGGGGGCCTTGGATGAGTGACGCACAGGATGTGAAGTGAATCAATCAGAGTATTTGCATTTTCATCCAGCCCGAGGTGTTAAAAAAATTCGCGACTGCACTGCCAGGGGGAACCAAAAGGTCACATGCCGCTCGAGTCTCCTCATCGAGGATCATCTCCCCCACGGGCAGGAGTTCTTCCAAATGGTCCATAGTGCGTGGACCTATAAGCGGAGCAGTCACTCCAGGTTGATCCTTGCACCAAAGAATTGAGAGCTGAGCGGGGGATACTCCAATATTTTGTGCGATCTTTGCAAACTCAACAGCCACTATAATGCCCCTTTCTGTGACGCGTTGCGCATAGAATCCACCCCGGTATGCAGCGCGCGAATCTTTGGGAAATTTTTTGGTGTCTTTGTAGCGACCAGCTAAGACACCCATCGCCATAGGTGTCCAGGGAATAATCCCTATCCCATGCCGTTGACACATGGGGATAAGCTCGTTTTCTATCCGCCGGTCCAACAAATTATAGGGAGACTGTTCGGATATGTATCGTACATAACCCTTTAGCTCGCTCACCATCACTGCTTCCATCACCGCCCAGGCAGGATGTGTTGAACACCCGATGTATCGTATCTTTCCTTGCCGGACAAGATCATCTAAGGCCCTTAAAGTCTCATCGATTGCAATATCCGGCCAATGTCGATGCATTTGATAAAGATCGATGTAATCCGTTTGAAAACGCTTGAGAGAACCTTCGCAAGCTCTTATGATGTTCAAACGACTATTTCCATGTTCATTAATTCCGGTGTCAGGGACAAATTCATCTAGGCTGACTCCTGGGCGGCTCTTGCCAAAATCTACTTTTGTTGCGAGAAGCACTTGATGGCGCTTCTTGTTTGCTTTTAGGGCCCGTCCAATAATGCGTTCCCCTTCCCCCTCGGCATAAATATCGCCCGTATCCAGAAGGTTGATGCCGGCATCGAGAGCTCTGTTAAGCATTCTTACACATTCCTCCTCTGGAGTTGGGTCGGCAAAATTATCCGTTCCAAAACATAAACACGATACTTTCACTCCAGTCCTACCTAAATTTCTGTATTCCATTTTTACCTCTTAAATAGATTTTAAATTATTGTTAATCATTACTTTTATCGTTAGAAATTTTTCTTGACCAGCTAATGCTCACCCCTAAACAAAAAAGAATAAAAGCCACTTTATTTCTTTATTAATAACTCGGGAAGAACTATAGTTATCTCTAAAAAATCAAAGGTGCAACATTTATAGATTTCTGTCCCAATAATCGACCATGGTCTTTAACCTATGAATCAGAGCTGGTTTATCCCGGAATCCATGTTTGCGCATTGGATAGATCATCATATCAATCATTTTTCCAGCTTCAATCACCTCATCGATAAAGTGCCAAACGTTTTGTATATGCACATTATCATCATAAGTGCCGTGAATGATGAGCAACCTTCCATGAAGGTCTTTAGCATACCTGTTCAGGTTGGATTCCTCATAACCCTTTGGATTGTCCTGTGGTCGCTTCATCACAGGTTCGGTCCAAGTCGTGTTATACAAACGCCAATCAGTTCTGGCTGCTCCAGCAATTCCTGCTTTGAATTCCTTGGAGCGTGTCATTGCCAGTATGGTGATACTCCCCCCACCGCTCCATCCCCAGAGTCCCACTCGATCCGGATCTACATAGGGCTGCGCTTTAAACCATTTTACGGCATCCAGCAGATCGAGCAATTCTCCAATACTTTCCATCTGCCTATGCTCTGTCCATAGAAGGTTTTCAAGCTTTTTACTGATACCAGTTGCACTTCGATTATCCACACGCGCAACCAGATATCCATGATTTAAAAGAATCTGATCATAATAGATATCACGGCTCCAAGCATTTGCGACCTCCGGCTGAGAAGGTCCTTGGTAGACGTGAAATATCAGAGGATACTTTTTTGTGGGATCAAAATCTTTCGGCTTAAGCAATTCTGCAGGCATAGGAAATCCATCAGACGTAGGGATCGTGAAAAATTCGGGGAACTGCATATCAAACTTTTCTAGGATTTCCTGCCGAGGTTCTGTGAGTACCATTACAGGCTCCCCATCATTGTTATACAAAGAGAGAGACGGCGGAGTCCTTTTATTAGAATACTGATTGAAGAAATATTTGGCATCCGGACTGAAGGTTATGCTGTTTAAACCATCCTTTTGTGTGAGACGTTTCATCCCGGTACCGTCAAACCCTATACGATAGAGATGGTGTTCGATCGATGACTTTTTAATTGAAGTGAAATAAATCCAGCCCGCGTTCTCATCAATCCCCACGATTGCCCTGCCAGGGCCTGGACTATGATATCCTGCTTGGCGAATGGCCCAATCACCTTGAGTGACTTGATTGACCAGTTTGCCATCCATAGTATACCGATAGATATGGGCGTAACCACTCCGCTCTGAAACCCAGATAAAGTGTTTCCCACCCTTTAAGAAATGAAGATTGTCATGAATATTGACCCATCCTTCATCTGTTTCTTTCAGGATGTGGGTGGCTTTACCGGTTGACCGGTCGACATAGTAAAGGTCGAGTTTGTCAAAACGACGGTTTATTGTTTGCACACTGAATCGCTCACTGTCTGGGAGCCACTTCACTTGAGTAAAAAATTCAAACGTGAGATCACTAAAATCAACCCATTTGGTCTTGGGGAGATCAATCTCCACAATACCCAACCGGACGAGTGGATTATCCTGACCGGCTTTGGCATACCGCTGCTTAATGACTCTCGGAACAATTGGCCTATGATCCATATAATGCATAATACTTAAGGGAGATAAATCAGATTGCAAATAAACTAAGCTCTTAGAATCACCCGACCAGGAATACCCTATACCTCGTTGTCCAAAGACTGACCCATGGCCCCAAGATGGCCCTCCATTTATGATTGTCTCTGAGCCATTATCAGTGATCCGTTTTTCATTTTTTTTGGCTATATCATAGAGATAGAGATCATTTTCCCGGACAAATCCAAGCATTCTGCCGTCTGGAGAAAAGCTAATGGATCCCTCCTCAGCCTCTGTCTCTGTTACACGAGTAAACTTTGATTCAGTCAAATCCAACAAAAATAAATCGCCCGTAATCGAATAGACCGCTTGTTGACCCGCCCTATCGAAAGAGAGGGGCCAGGTCAATTCCTTGGGCAACTCCTTCTCACCGACTAGAGACTTTAAACTGGTCATAGCTTCACTCCGATCCAGTACAGCCTCACGCTGGCCATCCCTGGGATTGAGCATCTCAAGAGTGCGTTCTTCTGCCGGTATGCTTGTGTCATATAAAAGTGCAGTGCCATCACTCAACCACATAAATTGGGGCATGTCTGTAATATGACTGCATTCATCACTAAAAATCCATTCTGCTGTAATCGCTGTATCTTCCTTCGGCGAAGAAACGAGGAGTTGAAAAAATAAAAATAGGCTTAAAAACAGTACAATCCCCTTGATCCAATGATTTCTCATGGTACCTCCTTCCATCGGTATAATATATTTCATTGCTCGATTGAAAGTATTCTTATTTCTTTTGACATAGGATAATCAAATAGTCCTCAGAGAGCCCTGACTTTTATTTTAAAAATTTTTTACTACATCGTTGAATGAGGCTGGTGGACAATTCTTTTTTTTCTTTTTAAAACTCTGCCCAAAGTCAGATCAATTGTGAAAAAGGAAGATGAAGGCAAGTGTCTACGTGAAAGACCCAGAAGGCCGGAGGATTTAAATCCCCAGCCTTCTGACTTGTATTCTACGGCTCTAATAACTGTCCTGTATTAGTGGACTAAAGTAATCTTATCGTGCGCCGGAATGAACAACTCAACTCCGTTTTCTGTGACAATCACGTCATCTTCAATGTCAAAGCGCATTTTCTTGCCCCCCCACTCAGGTATTGGATAGAATATGAACATTTCAAAAGCATGGACCTGGGAGGGTTTAAGCACCAGCTGACTGTTATACGGTTGTTCTTTGTCTGTCCAAATCGTAGGTCCAACGCCATGCCCCCTCTCTCCGACACCATGCCAGCCAATACAGACCTCAATATTTGAGCTATCAGTGACATTGTCTTCAATCTCCTGGATCTCATATCCAAGCTCTTTCATTTTATTCCACATTAACTTCACCGTCTCGAGACCAGTACGGCCCGGCTTTACGATCTTACGACAAGCGTTCCGCACTTTCACCGCATGCCTCATGACATCTTTCAACAGATCAGGAAGATCAGTTTCTCCTTCCCGAAGCACATACGCATACCGCTCTATGTCAGTGCTGAAGCCGCCCCATAGACGGATACCCCCATCCCAAGCAACGAGATCGCCCCGTTGGATGACTCTATCATATGGCCCTCTTGGATGTTTGACTATTTGGAGTCCATCTTTGTCAACGGCCATCTTCGGATAGATAATTCGGGGCCTGCCATAAGAAGGTTCGTACCCACGGGCTATCATTTGATCTGCGACCCAATAGGCTACATCCCCTAATGTGGTCACTCCAGGTTTGATGACTTCATTGGATAAGGCTCTTTCCATAAGGTGTCCGGTTAATTGGATCGACTTAGAGAAAACCGCAATTTCGGCGGCTACTTTCTGACTACGAAAGTCAGAGACGAGGCGCTCGGAAGAAACGAGCCTTGCCGTATACTTCTCACCCAGATCCTTGACTAGGGTCTTGTAACCAGTATAGGAAAGCCCGTCAGCCTGTCCAAGAAAATCAGACATGTTCACAGCTATGCGTTTGGGATCCCGCTCTTCAACAAACTTCTTCAAATCTGATCTTTTTGGTAAGAGACTATCACCTATGGACGCCTGCTCCATCATTTCACCACCGCGATCCGTAAAAACTAAATAACCCACATATTGGTGTCTATAGTACTTATCTCCAGGACTACCACCACCACCCAGATCTTCCATAACCGGATCAGAACGCCCATACTTATTCACTATGATCCACATGTCGATGTTATTCTCCCGCATGGCTTTGGGTAAGATGGTAGCGACTTTCTCCTTGATAATCAGTTGCTGAATCTCCCCGCGAAATTTTGCTTCCTGTGCTTGTGCATTAAATCCTTGGAAAAGAATCAAGAATGAAAAGAATGCCAGTAAGATTCGATTCTTACTCATGATAAATCCTCCTTTAAGTAAAATATTTGACTTATTTTTTCAAATTGGCAATGCATCCTCTCCCCTCATTTTCGTATCACCATTTTAAATGATTTTCTCTATCTAAATGATTTTATCTGCCCACATTGAAACTTAAATCACACTCAGTTATACTTTGTCAAGTAATCTCTGCTTTTAATTTCAAATTGTACTTATTTTGAATAGAAAAGTTTTATTTATCAACTATTTTAGAACTTTATTCGCAATTTTGATTTTTAGGATGCGGGCATCAATCAGCTTTTTTCGAACCTTAAATTTAATCGAACTGGGGTGATCCCCATTGCTCTTACCCGCTGGGAAATGACAGGCTTTGACGATGAGATTAACAGACTATGGTGACACGAATAGAGATAATAAGTAAATAAACTCATGCCAAGCATCAACAAATAACAAGGCAGAATTCAATACATCAAAAGGGACAGTAAGATAGAATTACTTACCCAGTAATATAATTAAAATCCGATATCTTAAAGAATGGCTCCTAGCTTCCTTATTCTCTCACTCCCGCTTCATTCATTTATTGCTTTGTCGAACAGTGCCAAGAAATCGTCATGAAATTTTTTGATGCCTTCTTCTGGTGGAGGATCATGGAGTTCGAACTCAAGCGCATAATCGCCCTTGTATCCAATTGCCTCGAGTTTTTGTACAATCCATGGAAAATCTATGGCTCCTTCGCCAAAATGTTGCATCTCATACGCATCACCTACAGGTTTGCAATCTTTGAAATGACAATGTACAATATGATGCTTCATCGTTTCCAAAGCTTTTTTATAATCGGTGCCCGTATCAAACATCAGATTCCCAGGCTCATACAAAACACCAAAGTAAGGTGAGCCTACTTTCTCTGCCAGTTCTACGCACTGTTCGGGGACTCCAGATATACCGGTGCCTTCATTCTCAAAAGCCATGTAGATTTTTTTCTCAGCAGCATACTCTGCAGCCCTCTTGAACCAAGGAACCATCTTGTCGAGTGTCTCGTATTTGTCATCACCGGGGAACACTCTAATCGCGCGTGAGCCGAAGAATGAAGCCCGATCAATAGTTAGCTTCACTTGCTCCAACTCCGTTTTCAATTCTTCAAGGTCCTCGCTAGAAAAACCAAAACTGGTGAACCTTTCTGGATGTGGCACTTTCCAGCCGTGGAATGAATACATAAAGTTCCGGCCGTATAGTCCGCCTCCCGGGTATGTAGCAAGATTTGCGATAAGCAAACCGTGTTTCTCTGCAGTTGCCTTAAGTTCAATTGGGTCACAAAGATCCTCAAAGAGCAGGAAATGGATTTTTTCATGGACATCGACTTTCTTGTGTCCTGCTGCTGCAATGATCTCAAAGGCTTTATCCGCAGACAAGTGATTTAATGCAATGCTACAAGTGGAAACCCGCGCCATATCTATGACACTTATTTTTTCTTTAACCTTAGCAACATCTTCAACCTGATCAGAAGATTCTTCGCCTTTTCCACATGCTTGATGTAATCCCATAGATAGACAACTAATCACCAGAGCACCTTTGCCTGCTTCGCGAAAAAAATCACGTCGGCTTAAACTTTCTTTGCTTTCTCTTTTTTTATTAGACATTTTGCCTCCAGCTTAAATCTTTATATTATAGAAAATAAATGTCAATACCCAATTTACTTTAGATATCCTTATTTTAAACGTTAGTTATTCTAAATGAGGCTAAATCCATATGGCATCAAATCTGGGGGATGCGATTAAATCGATAGATATTAATGATATCTTTGAGGAGTGCTGCAGCAGCACCTCGGGGGTCCGATTGCCCTCCATGCACCGTTATAGTTCCCATCGAGTCTGTAAAATAGATAATACCCTTGTTTGTACCGTCCACATTAAAAAAGGGATGGGAGTTTTCGATAGCGTGCAAGCCCACATCTAAAGAGACATCGGCTCCATGCTTTTTCATGCGTCCTAACAACTTTAGGGCCTTCCCCTCTTTTTTTGCAGCTTCGATCACGGATGATGAGACCGTATTAATGCCCTCCACTCTCACATCTGTGATCTTGATATTGGTATCAAAAATGGCGTTGGTGATGAGAATAAGTTTATAGGCTGTATCCCAACCTTCGACATCATTGGAAGGATCCGTTTCTGCGATCCCTTTTGCTTGAGCCTCTCTCAAGGCTGTCTCGTATTCTATCCCCTCCATCATTCGTGTGAGGATATAATTCGTCGTTCCGTTGAGAATGGCTTCGATAGCCTGGATATCCGTTCCCGCTAAAGAATAGAGAGCGACGTCCAGCGTGGGGAGTGCTGCAGCTGTCGCACCACTGATCTTCAGCTCGAGATTCCTCTGCCTGGCCATATCCATTAATCCACGATAATCCTTAACAAGAGGTCCTTTGTTTGCTGTGAACACATGCCACCCGGCATCGAAAGCCTTCCGAATATGAGTAAATCCTGGCTCCCCAGTTTTCCCATCTGATGGAGTGCACTCGATCAGGGCTCCAGGGTTGCAGGAATGGAGGGCAATGTTCAGGTCGATGTTGGGTTTCCAGGAAAAAGCATCGCTATTCGATAGCTCTTGATTGAGAATCTCCTGGACATCCTGTCCTTCATGGGAATCAGGAAAAACGAACGCCCCTTTGCTGTTAAAAACAGCTTTAATGAAAAATTCAACGCCATAGGAGTGTTTGTTATACCACTCTTTTTCCTGGATGAGTCTTAGGAACGCTCTTCCCACATGTCCCAAACCCACAAGCACCACATTCACTTTTTTCATACTATTATTAAATCTGAAACGGCACCGTTCCATATAAGGTTTTCACCGCAATTTTAATTCTTGAACGCCGTATTCTCCAAATTCCTGCTCGACAGCATCCGCGATATGCTCACCAGGCTGTAATATTTTATACATGATCGGTAGCAACTCAAGCGACGAACTCATAGAGTAGAAAGGAAATCCCTTATTTTCAACGGCTTCCTTGACACTGAGTCCATCGTCCCTTTTTTCCATCCTGTTTGTTAGGCTTATAACGCAAACGACACACACTCCGGATTCCGCCAATCCTTCGAGGGTACGGAGTAATGACCCTCCTGTAGTCGTCACATCCTCGATGACAACGACATTTCCCCGAGGCATGCCGACAAAGTATTTATCTTTGGGTTCGCCGTGGTCTTTGGGTTTCGCCCTCCCCATGGCTAGGACATGGCTTCCCTTGGCATAGATCGCAGACTGTTGGGCCCATTTGAATTGTGTGATCAACCCTAATTTTGTAGCCCCTTCGGGGACACCATAAAAGGTATCTACTCTGAGGCCGATTGACGCTGTGAACGAAATGACAAATTCCGCCAGTCGGTCCGTGAGCCACACATCTTCTACAACGTTTCTCCAGTTGGCATAAAAATGCGATTTTCTCCCGGATTTCAGAGTTATGGCGTCTTCAAAAAATCCATAAACATTGTTTTCTTCGATAAATCTGTTGAATTCCTCCTGAACAAATACGTCCATTTTCACACCTTATCGATCCCCTCGGGGAGTGATTGAATAAAGGATCGCTTTTCCTCCTCAGTTGCTTTTTTTGAGATGATGGAATAGGATTTCCTACAGTAGCGACACCGCACTCCTACATCTTTTTCTCTGTAGAATTGCGGAGGCACATCTTCATTGAGCACACGCGTCACACAGTTGGAGTTTCTGCACAACAGATACACAAATTTATCCACGATTTTGCTTTCTCTGATGTAATTGATCGTCGGTTCTGGGGAAATTTCTGCCACGATCTTAAGCTCTCTCTCATTGAATTCGGTCAGATCCGTCTTTAGGATAGATTTTCCGACATTGGGAAGGTTTGCAGGAATAATACCCGTCTCTCTGTTGATCAAGTCCAGGTCAGCAACGATCTTCTGCTCAGTTCCCGGCTTCAGATGGTCGACAACTATTCCATTGGCGATATTGTCGATGAACCGCTTTCCCTCTTTGCCATTCTCCGCAGATGTCCTGACCAGACGATTGTTTCCGTGCTCAAGAACAGGGCTGAGCTGTCCGTTGAACTGGATGTATCCCTCGTGTTTCAGCATTTCATACAAAAGGGCTTTTCTTAAGAATATGCCGTTTTCCGCCTGCTGAAAAAATCCTTGGCTTTTATCGAAGTAAACCCTGTAGTCGATCTCAGCAACCTCGCTGTTCACAGGAAGAGGGTGCATAAGCTTGACGTTATGATCTTTGACCTTATTCAGGTCGATCCTGTATTTTTGCATCATCTTAACGATGTCTTCTTGAGACATCCTCTGCATCCGCTCCAGCTGAGGCCTGGTCATGTAATAGAACTGGACTTTTGCCATCACATCTTCGACAGTATTTTCCCTCACAACGGTCACTCCTCTCGATTCAAGCAAGGGAGTAAGGTCATCAGGCATACCTAAAAAATCTTCAGCCGCCCATCTGATGGTCACTCCGTTAAAATGGGATAATGCAAGACTCAACGACCGTATTGTCCGTCCGTGAGACAGGTCTCCCCCAAGGCCAATATTTATATTGTCTAGTGTTTCATTGTTGAGGAGGAAAATTGTAAAAACATCCAGAAGCGCTTGCGTGGGGTGCTCGTTTTTCCCATCTCCTCCATTGATCACAGGAATGGAGGCGACATCAGCCGCCCACTGAACGGAGCCGTCAATGGGATGACGCATAACGATCACGTCAAACCAGTTGGCACACACCATCATAATGGTGTCACGGATGGTTTCCATCTTCTTCACAGCTGTCCCCTCTATGCCCGAGAAGCCATCACTCAAACCTCCGAGCTCTCGCATGGCCGTAATGTGGCTCGTTTTTGTTCGTGTGGATGGCTCATAGAAAAGATAGGCCATTGACCTGTTTTTAAGCTCATTGGCGAATTTGTACCTCTGGCCGCTTTTTTCAAGGTCATACATCATCTTTGCTTTCTGGCATAAATAAAGGATTTCCTCTCTGGTGAAATCTGTGATGGAGATGATGTCTCGGTTAGTAAAATTAAGATCTGTCATTTTTCCCCTCTTTCTGAATTGTGCTTGTAATTATCGCCATTTTTTATGAATAATCCTGGCCTAAATATTTGGCATAATATTAACTTTATTTCGTGCTTTTTATCAAGGTTTGATATACTTTTGTTTAAAAAAACTGGAGATATCCGGATAATGAAGAAATTATTCAAGTTTTTGTGTATTGGATGGACTCTCTGCTGTGTGGCATGCTCTGTGGAGGAGCAGAACAGCAGCGACGACCACATGGGATTCCGCCTGTGCATAGACTCTTTGTCGCGCTAAAAAAGATAAGGCTACTTCGTGAGCCACTCCATCTCGTCTGTGTGGCCAGTCATCTCCCACCGGATGAGTGAGATGGGGATCATTCCCGCGGCAAAAAATTCATCCATAAATTCTTTCATGTTGAAATCGCCGCCCAACTGTTTTTGCCTATCTGCAAGAACGGAGAACAGCTGGAATTTTCCAAGAACCATTCCCATATGCCAGCCGGGAAATCGGAGCGTCGTCTCCATCTCGTACCAGACTTCATAGCCCTCGGGGAGCATCCAGTGGTATGGAGTCTCTTCATAACAGAATTTGAACGACTCTTCAAGGTCGAACTCTTGGCTGTGTAAACGCAGGTCTGCAAGAGCGCGCACCGACCGAAAAGCCATCATGATGTGGTTGATTTCGCGTGCTCTCGGATATTTGTCGAACAATCCGGCATGCATAAACATCTCCTCCATACCGAAGGCCAGCCCTTCGGAACGTATCATGTCAATGGTGTAAAGCCGAGTCGCTCCTCTGATCGGTCGATTGTCCAGACGAGATCTCAATCCATCGAATCGATGGCCGAGAAACTCATGGATGAGCGGTGATGGGAGAGGATTGCGATCCTCACACTGTTCGAAAAAATCACGCACTCCCCCACCCTGCCTGCCTGGGAAATTGGCCCAGGGCTTCGGTGGGGATGGTTTCAAGTAGTCCGGGACAGTGAACATCTCCTTCTCATGGAGGAAATCCCAGAGGTGTTTCTGACATTCATAATAGAGGACGTTGTATTCTTCTTCGTTGGTGGCTGCTTCCAATGCAGGAAGGTGGCTGTTACGGTGCTGTTCCAGTTTGAGCGCAGCAAGTGCTCTGTCGAATTCGTGCTGCATGATGATTAGCAATTCCTCCCAGGTGTATGGAACGAGCTGTACATTCTTCATCCACCAATTGTAGTTTTCGACACCAAACCCTGGATGTTCCGTCATGCGCTCCTTGTTCTCTTCCAGCCACCTGCCATAGTCCTTGACAGCCGCTTTGGCTCTTTCAACATCAGGAACCAATTCCGGGTGAGACTCGGCCACGGCATCTGCAATACCTTGATACATGGCCAGCTCTTCACCCAGGAAATGGATAGCAAAGGCCGCCAGATCTCCGGATGCCTCAATAAGACAGACTTTTGCATTTTTATAAATCACGGGAACAGCTTGAAGCTTCATTCGCGTTTCAGCCACACCTTCCTCAGATAGAGGAAGCTCACGAAGTCGCACACCTCCATAATAAGAAGGACCAGCTCCGGATTGAGATTTGAGATAAAAGGCAGGATCCCTCGACCAGGGCCGCATAATCCGATGGTCAAAATCCAGCCCATTCATCTCTGCCCGAAAGAGATGGTAATCCACCTGCTGGGAAATCGGCCATCCGCTTATATCAAATGCAGCTAAACGATCCTGAAATTTATTCAAACCTTGGTGCTGCTTCCCCATTGCCTCGGATGAATAATCGGGAACGCCATCAATCACTGGAGGCTTTACGAACTCCCGGAATTCTCCAAAAAGAACAAGAAGATCTTCATAATTTGTGCTTCGAGCTAATGTACCAGAGCCATTTCTTTCCTGTTTACAAACGGTGAGTGTGAAGAATACACAAAAAACGATCAGGAAAATAGGAATATGTTTTTTAAGCATTTTGTATATCTCCTATTTATCAAACCAATAATCAGGGAAAATGATAGATTTTCCTTTCAAAATTTTATCTCCGACCGCGAGTTTGATCGTGTATTCTCCCGGTTGGATGCGTTTTAAAACATATTCCCGGCCGCGCATGCCTGGTTCCCAGGCTACACGAGTTCTTAGCGATAGGCCTGTTCGCCCAACCTCTTCGTCCGCTTCGCCATAATGTTCATTGGTATCGTAATAGTCATAAAAGGGCTCTTTCTCCCCTTTGGCCACTTGCTCATCCCAACGTGCAATTTCCTCAGGCGTCCGCTTTCTACCTCTCTTTGTCATTCCCCATTCGACAGAGTTTAATCCAGATTCTCCCGGGCCGACCAATTCATTGATCAAGGTAGAGCCGTTATACACGGAAATTTTCACACCATTTGGCTGTTGGTCTTTAAGGTAATAATTGACAACCACACCATACGGTTCGTTCTCTCCCTCAAAATTCTGTGCACTCACAGTTTTCTGGCTGGGCATAATCCACTGGACTTTGGATTCGATCTTGAATAGATGGGCATCTTTTGCCAAAACATCTTGCGATAAATCCTGAAAGACAGAGATATCGGCGATATAAAAGCCCCTGCCGAAAGTCCCGACAACCAGATCATTCTCACGGGGATGAATGACCAAATCATTGACCGGGATAGTTGGGAGGTTATTCTTCATCTCATTCCACGTTTTTCCCCTATCCATGGTCACATAAACAGTCCTGTCCGTTCCGATAAAGAGAAGATTCGGATTTTTTCGGTCTTCCTTGATCACGTTTATTCCCTCATCGGGCAGATTATTTGCAATGGATACCCATGTATTTCCGAAGTCACTAGTCTGGTACACATAGGGACGGAAATCCGATCTGTGGCGGCCTGTGAACGTTAAATAGGCTGTTCCTTGATCATGATGGGAGGCGATAATACGTGTCACCCAGTATTCGGGGTTGTTGGGGATGTTGTCGTTGAGCAGAGTCCATGTTTTGCCTCCATCTCTAGTGAGCTGGACGTTTCCATCATCCGTACCGACCCATAACACGCCCTGCTCGATGGGAGATTCATCGAAAGTCGTTATCGTCCCGTAAAACCGGACTTCCCTTCCATCAAATTTTGAGGCATCATTTTTTGTGAGGTCCGGACTCACCTCTTCCCACGTCTCACCCCGGAAAGGCGACTTTAGCAGCATATTGGCCCCATGATAGATGACATTCGGATTGTGGGGCGAAATGAGCACCGGAGCATTCCAATTGAAACGGATGTCGCGGTTTCCCCGATAGCGGATCCCTTTTCTCTGTCCTGTTTTCTGGTCGTTCCGGGATAGACCACCGAATTGGGATTCGGTGTACAACCAACGGCTGTTTGTGGGATCAACCTGGTTGTAGAATCCATCGCCACCCAGAATATGCTCCCAGTCCTCAAACCGGATGGGAAAACGTCCTTTTTTAGTACTCGGTCCCTTCCAGGATCCAAAATCCTGCATCCCGCCATAGACATTGTAGGGATAGTCCATATCCACACCGATGGCGTACAATTGGGCCATGGAGACATTGTCGATATGAAGCCAGTTTTTTCCCAAGTCATAGCTGACGGCAAATCCATAATCATAACCTAGGAGCATGTGTTTGCTGTCCTTGGGATCGATCCAGAGGACATGGTTGTCCCCTGCATATTCGAATGCTCGCGACCAGGTTTTTCCCCCATCGGTCGACTTGTCGACTTGCGCTCCCATGACATAGACCTTATTTTTTTCATTCGGGTCGACAAAGATCCGTGCGTAATAGTTCATACGCTCACCCACGTTTCCCTCACTAACCTGCCTCCAGGATTCTCCAGCATTATCCGTACGATAAACGATGTTTCCCACTATTGGTTTGCTTGCTTCTTTCCCATTCTGAATCTCTTTCCAGCGTTCTTCGTAGGACATTTCCGGTGAATTTTCATCCTCGATGATCGTGTAGAGAATGTCCGGATCTTGTGGATATATGGTGAGTCCGATCTTACCGAGCAATCCCTCTGGAAGACCGTTGGTCAGCTTTTTCCAAGTTTGTCCTCCATCCGTTGTTTTATGGATCCCGCTTCCTGGCCCTGATCCCGAAAAACCCCAGGGCTTCCGGATCCTCTGATAGGTAGAGGCGTAGAGGATTTCCGGATTACGGGGGTCCATAACCATATCTGTCACGCCCACATATATGCCGTCCATCACTACCTCAAGGGATTTCGTCCAGGTCTTGCCACCGTCTGTGGTTTTGTACACTCCTCTTTCGGGATTATCTGTATAGTAGTGTCCCTGTGCGGCCACATAGACAACCTCGGGATTTGTTGGGTGGATAATGACTTTCCCGACGTGATGGGACTCTTTGAGTCCCATATGCGTCCATGTTTTCCCCCCGTCTGTGGATTTGTAGACACCGTCCCCATAATAGGTGCTGTTTCTGAGGTTCGCTTCTCCTGTCCCCACCCACACGATATTATGGTCTGATGGTGCCACGGCGACATCGCCTATGGTTGACGTGTTTTTTTTGTCGAACACGGACTCGAATGTCGTGCCATTATTCAGTGTTTTCCACAATCCTCCCGGTCCTGCCCCTACAAAATAGATATAAGGATCCTGCTGGGACACTGCAAATGTCACAACTCTTCCCCCCTGTCGGGTCGGTCCGAGTTCTCGGTAATGGATCTTACTCAGAATACCCTCCGGAATTTTCTGCGCACTAGCGTGGGTCACAAATAACAGGGTGCATGCCAAGAATGTGCAGAAAAACAAGTGAACGCGCGAAATATTTATGCGCTTCATCCCAAAACCTCCCTAACTCTTGATCTGAATTATCCAGCTTCCATGTGAATTATTCATATATAGAAAAGCGTTTTGATGGAATCCGTTTTCATTCTATTCCCTAGTGTTTTATTGTGATATGCTCATCAATTCTTTATAAGCTGCCAGAACCTCTCCCATCGCCTTTTTTGTGGTTTTGTGCACAGGCACTCTTTTAAAACCTTTAACCCCGATGTATTTCAATTTCACGGTTTTAGCTCGGCTGATCTTTTCCATCAACTCGAACTCTTCCTGGTTTGCGGCCACATCATACACTTCGACAATTCCTCCACTCATATTTCTGTCACCGGAACGGAGAAAATTATCTTTCGCTTCCACGGTTTCGATTTTTTTTCTCGGAATCAGGATGTGCTCTTCATCATCGACAGTAAAAACATACTCTTTTACGAACAAATTTTCCGGTCCGGCATAAAGAATAACCATTCGTAAAAAACATTCCTCGCTTTTCGTCCTTTTACCGATATAGGGATAGATTTTTGTGTTTCCTCCCGATCCTTTCTTATGCCTATACCAGATGATGCCGTTCTCTTCATCGACCTGAGATTTTAAGTTGTATTTTTTCTCGAATGACTCATCCAACGGATAAAGTGAAGTTGAGATAAAAAGTACGATAAGGATTAGACAAATCTTTTTCATCGGTCACCCCTTTTTCAGCGGACGCCTCGGTGAACGGACTCTACACTTTTTGCTCTCATTAGATGGCCCGTTCGGGGAACGGGCCCTACTCTTGACTTTTGTGAGAATCCCACTCATCTATAAGACCTTTGCACATTTGATAAAATCCTTCAAGATTTTATAAAGCAGAGAGCAAATGAATCAGGCTTAAATGCGAAAAAAAAGGGGGGGATATAATCCCCCCCCTTGAACAGCTCTATTCGAACTTTCGCTTTAAACTAGAATTCGAAGTGTACTCCTAACCGCCAGGTTCTTGGAGAGACAATACCATATGTATATCCCCAGGGGAATTCCTGCCCGGGATCTACAGATGTCTCAATGTCGTCGACTGTGCTTGAATTAAACACATTGAACATGTCCATCAAAAGTCCAAGTCTAAAGTTCTCTCCAAAAGTAAAGAACTTTTCTAGGCGCATATCCAAGTTGTGTATGGATGGATAGCGGAAAGAACCTTTTTCCTCTCCATAGAAACGCAGTCGTCCTGCAAACAGCCCTACTGAATCAGGGTCAATTTCTCTGGGAATTCTGATATTGTGATTGTACGTTTGCTGGCTTGTGTAGCTGTAGTAAACACCCAAAGTGATTTTAAGCGGTAGAACGACTGAACCCGCAAGTTTCAAAATGTGCGGATGGTCTCGAGTAAGCGTCCCTTCAGCATTGTATGACCAGTTTGGATTCAAGAAGAGAGTGGATGCGCCCAGACTGGACGTTCTGCCGTCTTCGTATTCTCCCCATGAATTATCATCAGATCCCGTTGCTCTGCTGTATGTGTAGGCAGCCTGGAACTGCCATCCATCAGAGAATCTTTTGCGAAACGTAAACTCTACTCCGGCATACTTTCTTGACGGAGTGAATGGGACAATATCGCCGAAAGCCTGGCCATAATCCTTGCCGGCTTGGGGATTTGTGACATATTTTACATTATCCCCAGGGTTTAAGCGCTCGAAAATGTTGTGTGTTCCAATACCTTCAGGATCTGTCCAGGAAATCTGATTCCACTGACCGGTGATATTGACACTGTCCATCAAGTTATGGTGTTCCCTGTATATACCGCTGATTCCGACCATAATATCTCTTCCCAGCTGTCTCTCAATCCCCACGACAAAATTGTTCAAGTATGGAAATTTCAAATCGGGATCTATCTCGTGTGTTTCTAGCATAGCGTCTTCAAAATCCAGCTCGTATTCCTCTCCATTCCAAACATACTCTGCATAGGTCGATTTATACGTCCAGTGACCGAACCACATTCCCATAACTCCATGGAAATATTTTCCGTAATGGAACTTGAGCGCTGTGGTGTGGTCTCCCAAGAGGTCAATCGTGATACCCAACCGTGGAGCTATACCACTCTTAGGCTTGTATATTGTGCCTTCACCCGGCATAGAACCTCTCCAGTTGTTCCATCTTAATCCCCAATTGACCGTGATTCTATCTGAGACTGACCATTGATCCTGCACAAAAAGTGATGTCCTTTTGGTCGTGGGATCAATAAGGTAAGGTGAGTATACGCTCATCAGATAGGGCTCACCATCATAATCCCAGTACGCTCGGCCTCCTGGGTATCCTCGATAGTTTCTCATGTAAGAACTTTCGTATTCCCCACCGAACTTAAAATCATGCGTTCCTATAAAGTCTTCCACATGATGCGAAACTGCAGCATTCAACTGAGTACGCCTTCGATCGACTTCCCAGATTTCCCAGAAGTTTCCGGACAAATAATCCAATACTTCGTCATAATGGAGTGGAGTGTCGTAATCGATATCCATTTTCCCGTCTTCTTTATAACCGCCAAACTTGGCTTCGAAGAATGTTGTGTCAGAGAAAATATGCATATAGTTTACGTTATAGAAATACTGCCATCCAATTTCACGGCCTACGGCTTCAGGAGCTGTATTAAGACCAGCCTCTATATTCTCGTTTCGGCGAATGGTATAATCAAACGTACCAAAAAACCTGTCGTTAGAACCCATCTGCCAAGTCATTTTTCCCATGATTCGGGGACGCCAACCATATTCAACTGGACCATCGTACTCTTCGATGCTATCTTTATACCTTGAGTATTTAGCACTCAGATACCAC
>Ga0307379_10002251_pt1 | contig 28866 bp, 24 predicted proteins | sample UN2MG_FD_202237 | JGI IMG/M metagenome (GOLD analysis project Ga0307379, IMG submission 202237) | Soil microbial communities from Risofladan, Vaasa, Finland - UN-2 | ecosystem: Environmental > Terrestrial > Soil > Coastal area > Acid sulfate soil | place: Finland: Risofladan, Vaasa | collected...
AGGCGGCGTCTGCGGATTAACTCCAGCGTCATGCCCAACAGTACCAGCCCGGCGACGAGGAGAGCAATACGCTGGACCAAGAACATTGGACGACCTCCTACCCGAATCGGACCGGCGATTTCAACAGATCCATCATGACCGCCAGCAGCACCTTCGACATGTAGTGGATTCCATGTAAGGGTTGAATCGACGAGGCGCCCTGGCGGCGTCGGCGGATGGTGGCCGGGACTTCCCGAATCGCCAGGCCCTGTTTGTGGACCAACACCAGCGATTCCGGCTCCGGATAGTCCTGGGGATATTCGTGGGCGAATAGTCGGATCGCCCGCCGCCCCGCGGCGCGGAACCCCGAAGTCGGGTCCGTTATCTTTTGACCAATCAACACCGAAATCACCCGTGAGAGAATCTTGATCCCGGCCCAGCGTACGCCGCTTGCCGTCATGCCGCGCGGCTGGAGAAATCGCGAGCCGACGACGAGGTCCGCCTCGTCGGCCAAGAGCGGCCGGGCAAGGTCCGCCAGTTGACTGGCCCGGTGCTGGCCATCGCCGTCGAACTGAAATGCCATGTCGTAGTCCTGCGCGTGGGCGTACCGGTATCCGGTCTGCACCGCGCCGCCGATGCCCAGGTTGATGGGCAGATCCATCACCTTGGCCCCCGCTTCGCGGGCGCGCGGGCCTGTTGCGTCGCGCGAACCGTCGTTGACCACGAGTATGTCCACCCACGGCGCGCGGCGCCGCAGGTCCCACACGACGCGCTCAATCGACTCGGCCTCATTGTAGGCCGGGACAATGGTCAGCGCGCGGCATCCCGCCGGATTGGCCTTCTGCTCCGCCGAATTGTCCTCGGCGCCGTTTGGCATGGTTCCGCTTCCTGCGCACCGTCGATTTCAAGATTCTATGATAGCCTGTCCCGGTCCTGCGTTCAAAGATTTCCCGAATCGGTTTGGCAAGCCCGAACGGAAAGTTACATGAACCCCAGTTCGAGCGCCCCAATCACCGCGCTCGCGCCGAGCACGACGGCGGCCATCACATAGGCGTCGAGCCAGAGCCTGCCCCCGTTGCTGACGCGATCATCTTGACGCGAATCGCAGCGCTTATCAAATACACCATTAGGAACACGACGGCCAGTCCCACCAGACCGAACGCCGCCATGGCGAGCCCGCCGATCACCACAATGGCTCCCAGACCCAGCCACTCCAACGTCGCGATGGCCTTCTTCCGCCCGCTTGCAGGCTTTCGCCACGCTCCATCACTTTCGGTATACCTCCTCGACCTTCTCGGCCAGCCTGGACCAATCAAACGTCTCCGCCGAACCGACGGGGATTTCGTTTCCACCAAGGAAAGCCGCCAGTTCGTCAGCCAGCGCGTGTGCATCGCCCACGGGGAACAGCCTGCCCCCGCGAAGGGCCTGGGAGATCTCGCGGAACACCTCGATGTCAGAGGCCAGGAAAGGCCTGCCGCACGCGCAGGCCTCCACCAGCACGATCCCAAAGCCCTCCAGGGAGGAAGGATGCACCACCAGCGAGGATTCCTTTATCGTGCGGATGACGGTTTGGTAGCGTTCCACGTGGCCGCGAAAGACGAGTTTTTCGGCCACGTCGGATCGCGCGGCCAGGCCCTTGAGGTAGGCCTCGTCGCTGCCCGTGCCGATGATATTGCAGGAGGTCCGCTGGTAGAGTTCGGGATGCCGTCGGCGGAGGATGCTCAGGGCGTTGATAAACGTATCGAGTCGCTTGTATCGCACGAGGCGCGAGATGATGCAGATGGAGCCGGGCACCGGCAGGCCTGCCGGAACGCCGGCAAGCGTCTCCAGGTCGGCCCCGTTGTACACCACGTGGACCTTGGAGGGGTCTATTCCGGCCCTGACAAGGCAGCGGGCGGTGGCCTGGCTGACGGCGATGAAGGCGTCCCACTTCTTCCGCAGCGCGGCGTGCTCCCACAGGCTGCCGAGGGTGCCCGTGATCAAGCCCTTGTTGCGGATCCAGGAACCCACCCAGACCTCGTGATAGGTCGCCACCGCCTTGGCACCCACGCGCCTGGCCGCCCAGTACCCCGGCAGATAGGCGATGAAACAGCAGGCGTCCACCACGTCGGCCTTGCCCAAGGCCACGGCGGCCTTGTACGCGGCCCGGGCGTAGCCCAGCCGCGACCTGATGGCGCCGGTGTTGGTGTAGGGGTGATGCGGCCCGGGCCTGATGACGCGAACCGGTCCGACCATGTGCTCGCGGTGGAAACCCTCGCGCCAGGAGGCGATGACCGTCACATCGTGCCGGCGGGCCAGCAACTGGGACAGGAAAAACGAACGCGCCTCCACGCCGCCGGTCAGTTCCCCCCGCTCGCTGTGGGGGTAGTACTCGGTGAGGATTATGATTCGCATGGGCTCTGACACCAGTTTTCCGCTGGACGCCTATGGCGATTGGCGCTGGCGGTCGGGGTCGCGCAGGCCTGGCGCCGTGGACTTCTCCGTCTCGCGCATCTGGTGCTCAAGAAGCGCCCTCGCGCGGCCGCCGCCAGGTTGTCCCATCGCCCCTTGACACAGAGTGATCTAGTTAACTCTCCGGAAAGTATGTTATGTCGATGCTTCTCGGTAATCTCACAGAGTCCAAAGGTTGTCTTTCAGTATCCCTTTTGATAATTCATTCGCGTCCATTTTCTCCGGGGCCTCACACAGAAATAGCATGCCTTCTTGAAGCCCCTTGGGAAGGAGCCTACTCAGGACCAGGCGAATCTTCCGAGCCGGCACATTATAGCATTTGTTTGCCGGCAAGCGCGCCTTTTCATGCTGCGTGTAATCATATCCCCTGGCGCTGATGATTTTGAATCCGTAGCACATAAGTAGTTGATACAGGCCCTTCCACGTGAAGACCGACTTATGGTCCGGCACCGGACCAAAATCTCCACCTGTTTCGGGCAGGAAGGGGTTGCCCGCTTTAAACCGGAGAGAGGGAAAATAATTCCCGAGCGACCACCCAAAAAGGAGGAAAAGCCTGTTATAGATGCAAGATAGATTGGGACTGGTGATGGCAAAATGACCGCTGGGCTTCATCGCGAGGAGACAGGAACAAACCAGGCCGTCCGGATTATACATATGCTCGATAATGTCCCCCGCAAAAACGAGGTCGTACTTTTCCTGCGTCTTGAAACATTGGGCATCGGCTTCAAGAACGTGTGGATAAGAGCCAAGTTCACGCCGCGATGTATTCAGAAGTGTCACCTTCGCGCGAGGAAACTTTGCCTGGAACCATCTTCCCGTAGCAAGGCTCCCCCCAACGTCGAGGATAGATTCTGGTTCCGGGATCAGGTGAATAACGCGAAGTAACTCAATGAAGCGTCCTTTCCCGCCTATAGAGGTGTAGCAATCGCGTTCGCATTCCCGGAGGAATTGCAGTTCCGAACCGACATCGATCCTTGGCCGCTTCCTACGAGGCAATATATGCTTCTTAGCATTCACGCAATTCACCTCCCTTGCCTTGCACCGATCCCGCCGTGGCTGACTCTCCCAGTAATCTGCTGGGCAACGCCCCAGCAGAGTCTTCAAAGACGAGGTTACTCCTGGCAATTGAACTCAAAGATGATGAACCTAGGGTTTTCGTACACTTTTTTCAAATAGGGTAACGATTGAGCCTTTTCAACAAAATCCCGTGCATATCCCCCTTCATGATCACCCTCCTTTTCGCGGTCGTAGATGCGCCGCAATGGAATCGCGATGTGCGACACCCGAAACCATGTCAGAAGTTCCTGCCTCTGCTCGTCGGTCGCCTCCGTCATGAAGAAAGCCGGATTGATCTGCACCCAAATGACCTGCCTGGCGGTCTGATTTGTCAGGACCAGCTCAGGGCACACAATTCGCATGTTTTTGGGCGTATTTTCTCTCATCCATGTATAAGCAGCCCGATCCCAATTGGAAATCTGGCGCCGATGGTATGTGTAAGCGCACGCCGTCACGGCTTGAGCCAGGCAGACCACAATAATTATCGCCGTGATCGCGCGGGGAGGCCGCCAATGCGCTATCCCTCTGCCGCAGAGTAGAATCAGAACCAAGAATATCGGCATCGCATATCGAACCTGAGGGTATCCGGGAATCGCCATAAAGCAAATGAACCCCGCAAGGGCGAGGGCCGCGCATGCCCAGACCCATTTGGAAATACTGTCCCAGGCCCAGACTACAGCCGCACACATGGCGAGCAAAACAGGAACCCCCGTATGCCTCACCAGTGCTCGCAAATCGAAGATCGAATCCGGATTCCAAATTACTACGGAATTCGGTTTTGCCTGGATCGCGGCCATCGCGCCTACCGGTAGGTCCGAAAGATCCCCCACGCTCACTCCCGTCATGCCCCCATAAGTCTTTAACCGCCACAAGTAGTCGCCGGCAAAACTCAGGACCACGGGTGCGGCCACAAGCGCCGCCGCTGTCAGGCGGCGCTTCCACGTGCCCCGAGCCCACCAAGCCGCGAACACAACCGCCCACGGCGCGTAGGAAAGCATATTCATCTTGACGAGGTACGCAGCCGCCAGACAGACGCCGGCCCAAAGGAAGTTCTTGCGCCAGAGCAAGAGCAGCGCCAGCGCCGAAACAGCAATGCCCGGGATATCCTGATACAAAAGGATGCTATAGACACAGACCATCGGCATCGTGGCAATCAGAAGCCACGCCCAACTGGCCGCCGAGTCGTTCCAAATCTGCCGGACGCCAAAATAGACGGACAAGAGCAGAAGCAGATAGAATCCTGCCTGGTAAATCTGTGCTACTATCTGCGAGGGGCTTCCTATCAGTCTCCAAAGGACAGCCAGCCCCCCATGCCAGAGCGGCGCGGCGTTGAAAGGCAGGGGTGCCCTGTCGTCTACGGATGAAAACAGGGGGCCGTAAGGTACCCGCCTTCCCTGTTCGGCGTAAGCGCGGGCTTGCCGAACATGATAGTTCTCATCGCCCAGGGACACCTCGCTCAGGGAACCAACCGTTGCGATCACCGCGGTGGCCAACAGGCTGGCCAAAATGACGGTCAGCGGCTTAAACGCCAGCGGCGAGCCTGCCCGTCTATTTGGTGTGCTTGCTGATACAGCCTCATACATATTCGACACCCCACCTGCCGGTCCCGAAGATATGGGTTTCCGCGCGGGATTGTAGCACGGGACAGGTTGCTAACAACCGTTTTTTCGCGTTCTCCGAAAGTTGCCGCCGGGACGGTGGTTTCCGTTGACAGACCGGCCGCCTTTCGTGCCGGAAAATCTTGCCACGCCCGTTGCGGACGGGGGGAGGGGGGATTTGCTTGACCCGTCGGCTGAATGCGTGTTTAAGTTAAGGGCTACCAGGTGGTGGAGTGGGCGGCCGGGGCCGGCGGCTGGAGGATGCTTCATGGGTCGCACGATGGTTGCGGTAAGTTTCGTGGCGGCGGCGCTGGCTCTGGTGGCCGCGGGGGGGTGCGGCGGGCCGCGGGCTTATATCTCTCGTGCCGAAGGAGGCGAAGACGAGAGCGTCCGGTACGATTCAGCCACATTTCAACTCGCGCGGGGCCGGCGCGTCCAGGTCATCCTCTTTCGCCGGACGCCCGCGCCGATCGGCGAGGCGGACCCCGACTTCGACTACGTGTACTTCGAGTTGCCGGAGCGAAAGCGGTTCGGGTGGGTCCGCCAGGACCGCCTCCCCATCTACCGGTGGGTCCGCCGGGAGGGGCGCGACCAGGTCTGGCTGAGTGCTTCGGGCGAGGCCCGGATGGCGTTCGGCGATTACAAGCAGCACATGCACTTTGAGTTTCACGTGACGATGGCCCCCGTGGGCGAGACGGGCGGGAGTCCGTATCTATTCAGCGGTCAGATCAAGTGTCGCGAGGACGTGGTGCGGACCCAGGGCCTGATGAACCGGTACGGCGAATGGCTCGAGTCGCTCGTGGCGCCGCGGTCCGGGCGGCGGGACGCGTTACGATGAAGGAAATCTATATCGCGGAGCAGGCGTTTCTTCAGTTGATTCTGGCCACGGCCGAGGTGTACCGCCGCGAAGCCTACGGCCTCCTGCTCGGCTATCCGCTGCCGGGCAAGGTGATCGTCGAGGGGGCGATCGCCTACCAGACGGCCGAGCGCAAGTTCTCGCAGGTCAGCCTCTTTGAGCGGCAGAACAAGACCATCCAGCGGATCATTTCACGTTTTCCGAAGTATGAATATATCGGGGAGTTTCATTCCCACGCGGATTACCGGGGGTACGAGGGGGAGGTGGGGCTGACGGACGACGACCTGGTCGGGATGCGCGAGGGCGAGACCCAGTTGGTCGTCGCCATCAACCCGCGCCGGCGCCGCGTCGCCTGGTACACGAACAGCGACGGCACGCTGTCGGGAACGCTCAGCGATTTCCGTTTCCGGATCGCGGGGTATCACATCCGGGAGCCCGTCGGGAACGATCGGGAGAAAAAGGGCAAGAAGCGAGGTCGGCGTCGCCGGCCCCGGCCGCGCGTGTTCCGCGCCAGCGTCCGCTGTCCCTACGCCGTCGGCCTCCTGAAGGATGCCGAGCAGTAGCGATTCTCCGCTTTCTCTACGCCCGTTTGGCCGAGCGGACCTCTTCTTTGATCCGCTGGATATGGCCGCGACCGAGGGCCTTGACCTCGCAGCCCAACTCAAAGTAGCGGCGAATCCTCTCGTCGGAGAGGATGCCGAAACAGTCGATCACCGCCAGGGGCCCGCCGGCCCAGCGGATCACTTCATCCGGGTCGAGGTCCATGTAAGGGGTGTGGCGGACGGCCAGCACGAGGGCCTCGGCGCCTTTCAACGTTGCGGCAAGGTCCTTGGCCACGTGAATGTTGGCGAGATCCTCCTGGTTTCGGAAGAACCGCGACAGCGAATGCCCCGGAGCGGGGTACACGTCCTGCTTTTCCAGTTCGTGCCAATGCTCAACGTAGGGGTCGTGGACGCGGACCTCGGCGCCCATTTCGGCGAGTTTCCGCACGACGATTTCCGAGCCGCTGTATCGCGTGTCGCCGACGTCCTCGCGATAACTTACCCCGGCCACGCAGACGACGGAGCCGGCGATGTATCGGCCCATGTTCCGCAGGGCGTCGCGCGTCAGTTCCGCCACATGCAGCCCGCGGGTGTCGTTGATGTCGATGGCCTCGGGGGTAATGCGAAACACCTCGTCGCCATCCTCGAATCCGAGGATGTGCTTGTAGGCCCAGTAGCCGAGGCCGCCGTCCTTCGGCAGGCAGTAGCCGCCGATGCCCGGGCCCGGAAAAATGATATTCGAATGGGTGGGGCGCACACGGATGGCCTTGATGACTTTGATGAGGTCCACGCCGTTGCGCTCGGCAAACAGGCTCCACTCGTTCAGGAACGCCAGGATCGCCGCGCGGTAGGAGTTCTCGACGATCTTGGTCGTCTCCGACTCGATGGGGCGGTCCATGACGGTCAGAGGATAGTCCTCAGTGTTGAGCACCTCGGTGAGGAACTTGACGACGCGCTCGCGCGCTTCGGGGTTGCAGCCCGAGCAGACCCGCCAGAAATCGCGGATACTCGAGACGTATTCCCTGCCCGGCATGACGCGCTCAAAACTGTGGGCCAGCAGGGGAGGCGAATCGATGCCGCGCTTCTGGAACGCCTTCCGCACAATCGGGTAGGCCACGAACTCCGTCGTGCCCGGCGCCACGGTCGTCTCGATCAGGACGAGGCAGTTCGGCGGCACCTTTTGGCCGATGACCCCCATCGTCGCCTCCAGGGCCGTCATCTCGGCCTCGCCGGACCGCATGTCCCCCAGGTCGTGTTTCGTGTAGTCGCACTGGACGTCGACGACGACGCAGTCGGCCAGCGTCAGGCAGTCGTTGTTGTAGGTGGCGGTCAGGGTCTTCTTTTCGAGGACGCATCGGGCGATCATCGGATCGACTTCCGGGTCCTCGGCCTTGACGGGCGACTGGCCGCGATTGAGAAGGGGAATTTTCCAGTAACTGCGCGTGCTGGGGCGCTGGCAGCCGATGACGAACTTCGCGGGCTTCTCCGAATCTTTGTCCACCGTGTCGGCGATGATGGCGGCCATCACGGTGCCGACGAAGCCGACGCCCATGACGACCACCACCTCCTTCCCCTCGGCGCGCGCGGCCTCGGCCAGGGCCTTGACCCGGTCGAACTCCGCGGCATACCCTTCGGGCTTTGGAATGGGAAAACGCTCGCCGGCCGGGCTAACGGAGTATTCAGACATCTGCTTGCCTCCCTACTTGCCTGCTTGCCGAGAACAGAACGCTTTGGGCCGTCCCGTGTTCCTACTTGGTGGGCTTCGCGCCTCCGGTTCCACCCGCAGAACGTTGCTTTGCCGGCGCGTCTGCCCCGCGCACGGCAAGGTTCACCGCATAGACCCCGGCGCGGGCCGTCACGTAAAGTGTCTTTCGGTCGCCGCCGCCGAACGTGCAATTGGCGGGGCAAAGGGGCAGACGGATCTTGCCCAGCAGTTCTCCTGCGGGGCCGAAGACCTGGATGCCGTCGCCCGCTGTGACGTAAAGTCGGCCATCCTCATCGACGCGCATGCCGTCCGGCACGGGTGGTTCGATTACCGCAAAAGTTAGCCCCTCCGCCAGCGTGTTATTTTCTCGGACGCGGAAGCGGCGGATGTGGCTCCTCGCCTGATCGCTGTCGGCTACGTAGAGATACTTTTCGTCGGGCGAAAAGCATAGGCCGTTCGGCCGGCTGAAATCCTCCGCCACGGGAACAGGCTCGGCGGCGCCCGGGTCGAGACGGAACACGTAATTCGCGGGCTGCTCGCTCTGCTCGGGTTTGATGCCATACGGCGGGTCGGTAAACCAGATAGTCCCGTCCGACTTGACGACGACATCGTTGGGCGAGTTCAGGCGCTTGCCGTTGTAGGTCGAGGCGATGGTCGCGACCTGGCCGTCTTTCTCCGTCCGGGTGACCGTTCGGCTTCCGTGCTGGCAGGTGACGAGGCGCCCGCGGGCGTCGGTCGCATTCCCGTTGGCGTTGTGCGAGGGTTTGCGGAAGACGCTCAGTCCGTCACGTTCGGTCCAGCGGTAAATCGTGTCGGCCGAAATATCGCTGAACAGGAGCGCTCCGTCGTCGGCCTCGATCCAGACGGGCCCTTCCGTGAACTCCAGGCCCTCGGCGATGAGGCGGACGGTTGTGTCGGGGGCAAGGACGTCTCTGAACGCCTCGTTAAGAACTTCGATCCTGGCACCGGGCGTGTTCGGGGCTTTCATGAGTCCGGCTCCCAGCATAGTGGCGCGATCCGCGCCGCCGATGGCCGATATTGCTACCACCAGGGCAACGGCGATCCGCGCCAAGTTCGCAGACATAGGTCTCCCTCTGTGAGGCCCGCCTGTCAAATCCCCGCCTGCCGGCGGGCAGGCTGGCGGGCAGGCCCGCCGGTCGGTTTTCCCCGATTGGACCTCACGAATCGCCGCAACCAGCGGCCCCACCGGCGCGCTTGAATCCCGCACCGCGAGGGGCTGGCAGCCGCTCGTAACAGGCCAGCCCTCGGGAAAGGACAGGCGGGCCGAACAACCCGGTTGCCCGCAACTGGCTCATCACTGCTTCGCTCCAGCCCTCTTTATCCGTCGGCACCACGACGAACCGGTAAGGTTTCTCGGCAGCCATCTCGGCAAACTCGGCGGGCCGAAGGTCGTCGAAATGCTTGACCGCCCGGCCTTTCCACTGGAAGTACGTGTCGGTCGGCATCCGCGACAGGTAATGCACGATCGAAGTCCTCGGGGCGAGAACCCGGTCGGTTTCCGGGCGTCCGCGCTGGCGCAGGTGCGCGCCGAGGTCCATGTAACCCTGCCACCTTCCTTTGTCGAACGTAGCGTAAAACTGCGGATGACGCATCCAGTAGATCTCGCGAATCACTCGTGGAGTGCTGATGGCCACACAGACGGCGATCGCCAGCGTGATTCCCCATCCGGGCCGCACGGGTTTCGCTCCGGCGGCTTCGGCCGCGCCTTCTGGCTGCCTCCCCAGCCACGTAGCCACCGTGCAGACCCCAAGCAGGAGACAATAGACCAGCAACGGCATAATGGGCAGAAAGTACCGCGACGCCACCGCCCCGCTTCCCAGCACAATCAGAACCCCCACATACAGGACAATAGGCAAGACAACGATCCACTGTCTCAGGCGCGCCGCCGTCCACAGGCCGACGAGAACCAGCGCGGTCGGCAGCAGGTTGAACCAGGGCGCTTTCTGATACACGATAGTCGAGCAGACGGCGCTGGGGACGTTCGGCAAACCTTTGGCGATTTCCGCCCACTTCGACGCCGCCAAAAGGTTGAAGCGAGCGACCTGGTCGGCCCCGATGTAATCCGGGCCGCCAGGGGCCAACTGCGAGCGGGAAAAGACCGCCCACGCCAGAAAGCCTGCCGCCACGATCGCCGCGCCGCCGGCGACGGCCGCAAGGTGTTTGACGCGGCGCTCGCGGTAGGCGTCCCAAAGGGCCGCCAGGAAAACACTACTGAAGAGCACCAGACCGAGGACACGGGTCCATGTGGCCAAGAGGAAGGCGAGCGATCCGCAAAGAAACCAACTCCAATGGTCCTTTCGGCCGCGGACGAAGGCGTAAAGGCCCAGCATGACAAAAAAGGTAAAAGGCACATCCGTTAGGATACGCGTCGAGTCGATAAAAAGGCGGGCCGAGGTGCCCACAACGAGGAGAACGCCGACAGCCAGACCGGTCCGCATCCGTTCGGGCAAGTCGACGGCCAGCCGTTTCACCGTCAGAAAGGAGAGAACCACCACGCCGAAGCCGAACAGGCTCATCGCCAGGTTGATGAGCCAGTAGTGCTCTTCGACCAGCAGCCGGGAACCGGCGATTGATAACGGGACAACGGGAGGGATGCCCCAGCACTGCTTGCCGTTGGACTCCATGCCGCGGCCTTCGGCCAGCGAACGGCCCAGCGACAGGTAGAGGCCCGAATCCGACTTGACGGCCCAATGGTTGTTGACCGCCGACAAATACAGAACCGCGATCGCCAAGAACGCCAAACGCTCGGTGTGTTTTCTCACAAGCCTTCCCGTTTCAGGGAGCACCGTGGACAGAAGTTTCCCTATCTTCGGGGCAGACGAACCGGCTGTCAACGAAAACCTATATGTCGCTCCAGGGTGGGGCGTGGCAACTTCGCCTGGCGGGCCCGCCGGGAGAAATTGCTACGCCCACAGGCACAAGCCGCTGAGAAAATTCTGATTGCTCGTCGGCCCTGAGACTCGTATAAATAGCCGAAGAGCCACATCGCTTTCTTCACCGGAGGAGTGAGAATCATGCGTGCAGCTTTGAGATGGACGGCGGGAATGGTTGTCGTCGCGCTGGTGGCGTGGCTTGCCGCCCATGCCGCGCCGGGCCGGGAGGTTGAACCCCCCGAATCGGCGCGCGAGGAGGCGCACCCCGCCAAGGGCGAAGTTCGCTATGAGGAAACCTGGACGCCCATCACGCAGGTCTTCGAGACCTATCGCGAGGCCCGCGCTAAGATGGAAGAACTTGTCGAACAGGGCAGACCGGTCCGCGGCGCGCTGACCGACCTGAACTGGAAGATTAACAAGTTGCGGGGCGAGGCCCTCGCCAAGGAGCGGCCGCTCCACGCCGACCTGTCGAAGGTCCGCGCAAAAATGCGGAAGGCAGCAAGGACTCTCAGTATCCGGCCGCCACGCGAGCCCCAATACCAACCCATGCCTACCGAACCCAAGCGATCCCGCTACCGGGACGAGGGCGAGTACGACGATGCCCTGCGCCGCTACAGACGTGAAGTCAAGCGCATCCGCGAGGGTAACGAGAAGCTCAAGCAGGAATACGAGCGCAACCTCGAGACCTACAACAAAATGCGGGCGGAAGCCAAGGAAACCATCCAGGAAAACGAAACGACAATCGCCGACTGCGAAAAGCAGGTCGAGACCATCCAGCAGGAACTCGACGAAGCACAGAGGCCGTTGCTCGAAGAGCGGAAAAGGTTGAACACCGAGATCGCGACGCTCGTCAATCAGGCCCGGGCGCTGATTACGCGAGCCGACGCTCTGGCGGACGCCATGCGAAGCGCGCCGGAAGACGTCCGCTTCCGACTCGGCATCATCGAATGGGAAGGGGAGTTCTACACGCTTGAGAAACTGGAGGCACTGCACGCCGAGACGCAGGCGGAAATCGACCGGACGCACGAGCAGTTGAAGGAGCAGGCCAAGTTGGCCGGGCGCGACTTCCCCGAAGATTGGCGCCACCCGCAACAGGACCGGATGGACGCCCTGAAATCGCTCATCGAACGGGCCAAGGCCGTTCGCGGCGGAACCGCCTCATCGCCCTAGCCGCGCAGGGGCACGCCGGCCCACGCGGCCATCACGTCCAGCATGGCCGAGACATCCTCGTCGCCGTGGCCCAGGTTCTTGGCGGCCGTCAGCATCTGCCGCACGTGCGCCGTCAGCGGAACGGGCACGTCCAGTTGCCGCGCCAGGTCTGTCGCAAGATTCACGTCTTTCTGCATATGTTTCAGGAAGAAGTTCGGCCGCCCGCCCGCGTTGACGATGGCCTGCTCGGCAAAGCCGTACAGCGGCGATTCGAGCGGCCCGGCATGAAGCACCTCCATCATGGTCTCAAAGGGGATGCCGGCCTTCCGCGCCAGTGTGAAGAACTCGCCGAATGTCTCGAGCATCGCCGCCACCATCAGGCTGCAGGCGAGTTTCATCATGGTCCCTTTGCCGAGGTCGCCGATGTGGTGGATGTCCTTGCCGAGCGCTTCCAGGACGGGTTTGGCCTTGGCGAAGTCGTCGCGGCTGCCGCCGACGAGGATCTGGAGTTCGCCTTCCCGGGCCTCCTGCACACTCCACATCACTGGGGCCTCGAGATAGTGGACCTGCAGGCTCCGCAGCGCCGTGGCGGCTCGGTAACTCATCCCCGGGCTCGTCGTCGAGCAGTTGATGAGCATGCTCCGGCGCTTCATGCCGCGCGAGAGACCCTCCTCGCCGAAAAGCACGGTGTCGAGGGCGGCATCGTCGGCCACCATGACGAAGACGAAGTCGGCGCCGCGTGCGGCCCCGGCGGGCGACTTGGCCTTCGCGGCGCCCGCCGCCCCCAACGGCTCCGCCTTCTCCGGCGTCCGGTTCCACACCGCGAGCGGGTAGCCTGCCTTCAGAAGCCTCTCCGCCATCGGCGCCCCCATCAGACCCAGCCCGACGAAGCCTACTTTTGTGCGCTTCCTCGTCATCGCTGTCCTCCTTGTCACCTGTTCTGGCGGACTCGACGGGAACCCGTCGGACCGCGTGCGGCTAATTGGCGATGATGGGCAGCGGCGCCCCGCACTTCCCACACGCCGACCCTTTGAGGTTTTCCACCGACACGCCGAAACCGTGCCGCGCGATCACCCGCGCCCCGCACGCCGGACACATCGTGTCCTGCTCACCCAGGATGTTGCCGGCATAGACGAACCGAAGGCCCGCCTCCCGGCCGATCGCAAGCGCTTGCTGGATGGTTTCGAGCGGCGTCGGCCGCCCGTCAGTCATCTTGTAATCCGGGCGGAAACGTGTCACGTGCCACGGCATGTCGGGCGAAATCCCCGCCAGAAATGCGGCGATGCCTTTCAGGTCGTCCGAATCGTCGTTCCGGCCGGGCACCACGAGCGTCGTCACTTCGACGTGGATACCGGCCTTGTGCATGCGGCAAATGGTTTCCTTGACCGGCTCGAGCCGGGCCTTGCACATCCTGCGGTAAAAGTCGTCGCGCCAGGCCTTCAGGTCCACGTTGGCCGCGTCCAGCCATTCGGCCAGTTCGGCCACTGTCTCAGCCGTCTCATAGCCGTTCGTCACGAAGGTGTTCTTCAGACCTGCCGCCTTCGCCAGCCGGCCGCAGTCCCGGGCGTACTCGAAGAAGATCGTCGGTTCGGTGTAGGTGTATGAGATGGACGCGCAGCCGTTCGCCGTGGCGGCAGTCACCACCGCCTCCGGCGTCATCGGCTCGCCCGGCATTTGGCCGCGCTCGCTTCGCGGCCACTGGGAAATTTGCCAGTTCTGGCAGAATCCGCACTGAAAATTGCACCCGACCGTCGCAATCGAGTAAGCGCGGCTCCCCGGGAGGAAGTGGAAGAGCGGCTTCTTCTCAATCGGGTCCACGTGGTGGGCGATAACGCGGCCGTAGACGAGCGCCACGAGCCGCCCGCCCGCGTTCTCGCGAACCCGGCAGACGCCGCGCTCCCCCGGTGCAATGTGACAGCGGTGGGCGCACAGGAAGCAGTCAACAGCGCCTTCGGCCGCCGGTTTCCAAAGCGCGGCTTCGTGTTGCTCCGCGGTTACCATCGGCGCCCTCGGTCCTTTTTGCGTCACGACCCGTTCCGGCCGGCCGCGCCCGCTTCGGCCAGGTCCGTCTTGATTTGAATCAGATTCATCATGTCGTGGCGAGTGACGATGCCGCACAGCCGGTCGCCCTCCACCACCGGGAGATGTCCCGTGTCTTCGTCCATCATCTTGCGAAAAGCGTCCACGAGGCTGTCGTCGGGGCGGACGAGGTTCTCCTCGCGAACCCGGTGCAGGACCTCACGCACGGGTGTCCCGGGCCATTCGGCCCGAGGAACGCCCTGGACGTCCTTGAGGCTGATCATGCCCACCAGCCACCCCTCCTCCAGGACCGGGAAACTCCGAAACCGGTAGCGGAAGAAATACTCGTCCACGAGCCGCTCGAGCGTCAGGTCGGGTTCGACCCAGATGACCTCCTCCTGGAGAATGTCGCGGACCGCCAGGCCGCTCAGAGCCTCACGAATCGCCACCTGCTGGTAACTGGTCTGGGCGGCATGACGCATGAACATGCCGATAAAGACCAGCCAGAGCGGGCCGATGGCCCACGTCATCAGGAACATCAGGACACCCAGGCCGATCATGACCGCGCCGAGGCCTCTGCCGATGCTTGCCGCCGTGGCCGTCGCCCGCCGCAAGTTGCCCCGCCACTTCCAAAGCGCCGCCCGCAGGACGCGCCCCCCGTCCAGCGGAAACCCCGGCAGCAGATTGAACGCCGCCAGCATCCCGTTAACAAACGCAAAGTAAAAGAGCAGCGCGCGGGCCTGCTCCGCGAACCAGTCTCCAAAACCGAAATACAGGGCGCCGAACGCAGCGGCGATGACGATGCTCGTCAGCGGCCCGACCAGCGCGACCTTCAGTTCCACCTCCGGCGTCCGCGCCTCGTCCTTGAGCCGCGACACACCGCCGAAGACGAACAGCGTGATGCCTTCGACCGGGATTCCGTTCGCGCGGGCCACCAGGCTGTGCGACAACTCGTGCGCCAGGACGCATACGAAGAGCCCAAGCGTCCCGACGGCCCCCAGGACCCAGTAGTGCCACGTCGGCCAGTTCCGCAGAGCCCCAAAGGCCTCCAGGTCGGTCGCGCCAGGGTGCTCCCGCTGATACTCGCGGGCGCGCTCCGCCCCCCGCCACCACGGCCCGCCATCGGCCAGGTCGGCCATCGGCAAAAAATGGGCCGCCAGGCTCCACACCAGAAGGAAGAAGATCAGCAGCCAACTGGCGTGGACCCGGATCGTGATTCCGAAGATTCGGGCGATCTTCAAGCCGGATGCCAGCAACGCGGTGGCCATGACGTGTTCTGCCTCACCCCTGTATGGACGCGACGGCGGTATTATAGTCTCTCAGAGGGGAATTCACACGGAAAATACAGACATGCGCATGTGGCCCCTACAGATTGGGGGCACGAGCCTTGCAGCCACCGCATGTGGGGTGGGGCGAAATCGGTTCTGCCTCACAGGTCATCCCGTTCCCAGACAAGCCGCACGCCCCGCCGAGTTGTCCACCGGCTCGCCCTGTTCAAGGCGGGCCGTCGCTGCCGTCAGGACACGACGTTTTGCGGCCGGCCGGCCGCAAACGCCGCCACGTTTCCCACCGTCGTGTCCAGAATCTTGTCCAAGGCCTCTTCGCTGTTGAAGGCGATGTGGGGCGTGATGATGACGTTGTCCGTCCGCATCAGGATGGTGTTTCGGACGACCGACTGCAGGGTTTCGGCGTCGTAACGGCTGGAAAGCATCTGCCCTTCCTCGCGGATGGCCGCTTCTTCCTCGAGGACGTCGAGCCCCGCCCCACCGAGCCTGCCGCTCCGAAGCGCCTCGATCAGCGCTTCGGTGTCCACCAGCGCCCCGCGCGCCGTGTTGATGAGAATCGCTCCTGGTTTCATCAGCGCCAGCCGCTCGGCATTGATGAGGTGGTGCGTCTCGTCGGTGTAGGGGCAATGCAGCGTGACGATGTCCGACTGTTTCAGGAGCGATTCCAGGCTCACATACTCGAAGCCCAGGGCGTCGGCCATGTGGGCGATCGGCTTGACGTCGTAGGCCACGACCCGCATCTGGAAGCCCAGCGCGATGCGGACCACGTGCGTGCCGATCGAGCCCGTTCCGATGACCCCCAGCGTCCGGTCCCGAAGGTCGATGCCACGCAGACCCTCGATGCTGAACTTGCCGCGCACCGTCTGCTCGTACGCCTTGTGGACCCGCCGCGTCAGGGCAAGGATCAGGGCGAAGGTGTGCTCGGCCACCGTGTTCGCCCCATAGGTCGGCACGTTGCACACCGTGATGCCGCGCGCCCGGCAGGCGTCGAGGTCAATGTGGTCCACGCCGGTCGAGCGGGAGGTCACAAGTTTCAGGTCCGGAAGCCTGGCCAGCGCTGCGGCGTCCACGCGGCTGTGGATGAAGGGCGACAGGACCGTGATGCCGCGCGGATCCTCGATGTCAACCTCCTGAAGGGTCTGCTTGTGAGCGATGAGGCCGCTGCAGTTCTTACAGTGGGCGCGGATGCGTTCCGCTTCCCACGGCTCGACCTCGACGAACAGGCACTTCGTTTCCGCCATGACGTCCTCCTATTTTCTACCGATGAGTTTTAGGAAGGCTTCCTCGTCCAACGTCTTGATCCCGTGCTTCTCGGCCGCGCGCACCTTCGTCACCCCAGGATTGGATCCCACCACGACGAAATCGGTGTTTTTCGAGACGCTGCCCGTTGCCTTTCCGCCCGCCAGGCGAATCGCTTCCTGGGCCTCGTCGCGCGTCATGGATTCTAGTTCCCCCGTCACGACAACGGTCTTCCCCGAAAGCGGGCCCTTGGCCGCTCGCCATCCCGGCGCGCCGGGACCTTCGGAGACCCGCGCCTTCATCTTCGGGCGGATGCCGTGCTGTTTCAGTTTTTCGACAAGGTGGCGGTTCTGTTTATTGCCAAACCACTCGACGACGCTCCGCGCCACCTCCGGTCCGACATCCTCCACCTCGAGGAGCCGCTCTTCGTCGGCCTTGGCCAGGGCGTCGAGGGAGCCGAACGCCGCCGCGAGCGTCTCGGCCAGCGCGCGGCCCACGTGGCGGATGCCCAGGCCGTATAGAACCCGCGGCAGGGAGGCCCCTTTGCTTTTTTCAGCGGCCTCGATGAGGTTCGAGGCGCTCTTCTCGGCCATGCGATCAAGGCCCGCAACCTCGTCCGCCTGAAGTTCAAACAGGTCCGCCAGGTCGTTGACCAGTCCGCATTCCACGAGTTGGTCCACGACTTTGTCGCCCAGGCCGTCGATGTCGAGCGCCTGCTTCGAGCCGAAGTGCTTGATGTGTTCCTTCAACTGGGCCGGGCAGGAGGCGCTCGTGCATCGCGTGATCGCCTCGCCCTCGGGCTTGACCGTCTTCGAGCCGCACACCGGGCACTTGGTCGGCAGGTGGTATTTCTTCGCGCCCGCCCGCCGCTTCTTCTTGACGACCTGGACGACGTGGGGAATCACGTCGCCGGCGCGCTCCACGAGGACCGTGTCGCCGACGCGGATGTCCTTGCGGTCGATTTCGTCCTGATTGTGGAGGCTGACGTGGGTGACGGTCACGCCGCCGATTGGGACCGGCTCGAGAACGGCGACCGGCGTGACGGCGCCGGTGCGTCCGACCTGGGCGTTGATTTCCTTGATGCGTGTGGTTTCCCGTCGCGGGGCGAACTTATAGGCGACGGCCCAGCGCGGATTCGCCGCACGCACGCCCAGCGTCTCCTGGTCCGCCAGGCGATCCACCTTGAACACACACCCGTCGATCTCGTAGGCAAGATCGTCGCGGCGCTTCTCCAGGTTGTGATGCCACGCGACGGCTTCGTCGGTGGTCTCGACCCGGACCGACTCCGGGCAGGTCTTCAGACCCAGCGACCGCATCGCCTCGAGGCTTTCCCGCTGCATCTCCGGCCGCCAACTGGAAGAGGGAGCAATCTCCCAGAAGAAAATGCGCAGCGGCCGCTCAGCCGTGATCCTCGGGTCCAGTTGCCTCAGGCTCCCGGCGGCGGCGTTCCGCGGGTTGGCGAACGTCTTTCTGCCCGCCTCTTCCTGCTCCCGGTTGAACGCCGCGAACTCCTCTCTCTCCAGATAGACCTCGCCGCGGACGACGAGGTGGTCCGGCATCGGCGTTTCGCCCTCCCTCAGACGAAGCGGGACCTCGGGAATCGTCCGGATGTTGGCGGTGATGTCCTCGCCGGTCGTCCCGTCGCCGCGCGTGCTGGCGCTGGTGAGCCGGCCGCCGTCGAAGACGATTTCGACGCTCACGCCGTCGAACTTCGGCTCGGCCACCAGGGGGATGGTTTGGCGGCCGAGTTCCTTCGCGCACGTCTCATAGAAATGCCGCATTTCCTCCTCGGTATAGACCGAGAGGAGGCTGCGCATCGGCGTCTCGTGCTCGACGGTTGCGAAGCCTTCGCGCGGCCGGCCGCCCACGCGCTGGGTAGGCGAGTCGGGCGTGACGAGGTCCGGCCACTCCTGTTCGATGGCCCGAAGTTCAAGCATGAGTTCGTCGTACTCGGCGTCGGAGATGACCGGATCGTCGAGGACGTGGTAGCGGTAGTTGTGGTGTTCGATCCGGCGGCGGAGGTCCTCGGCGCGCTTGGCCGCGGCGGCCTTCGTGGTCTTCGATGTGTCTTTCTTCGAGGTCACGCGGAACCTTTCTCATCACGGCTGCGCAAACGTTTTCGCAAGGCCGAAGCCGATAGCGTGTTCAGCACGTCGCCCTCCTCCAGCCACCCGCGCCGGGCCACCCCGATGCCGTATTCCATCAGGTCCAGTTCGCTCACGCGATGGGCGTCGGTCGAGATAACCATCGCGAGACCCATCTCCTTGGCCCGTTTGCAATAGATGTCCGGCAGGTCCAGGCGCACAGGATGGGCGTTAATCTCCAGCAAAACGCCGTGCTCGCGGCAGGCGTCGAAGACCCGGTCCACGTCGAACTGAATCGGGTCGCGGCTGCCGATGTGTCGGCCGAACGGGTGGCCCAGGCCGTGGACCACGCCGGACGCGATGGCGGCCAGGAGGCGCTCCGTCATTTTCGCTTCCGGCAAATCAAAATAACTGTGGACGCTGGCGACGACCCAATCAAGCCCAGCGAGGGCCTTTTCCGGCAGGTCGAGCCGCCCGCCCTTCAGGATGTCCACTTCGATGCCCGCGAGGAGCAGGAACTTCTTCTCGCGCGCCGCCACTTCGCGGATGCGCTCGGCATGTTCCTTCAGGCGTCGCTCGTCCAGCCCGTGGGCAACCGTCACGGCCTGCGAATGGTCCGTGATCGCCAGATACCGGTATCCGCGCTCCTTCGCGCCCTGGACCATTTCCTCGATGGTGGCATGGCCGTCGGTCGCGTCGGTGTGGACGTGAAGGTCGCCTTTGATGTCCTTGTGCTCGACGAGTGTCGGCAGGTTCCCCTTTTCGGCGGCCTCGACCTCGCCGCGATCCTCGCGCAACTCCGGCGGAATCCACGGCAGTTTGAACTTGCCGTAAACCTCTTCTTCCGTTTTCCCTGCGATCCGCCGCTTGCCGCGAAACAGGCCGTATTCGTTCAACTTCCACTTGCGCCTCTGGGCGTGCTTGCGGACGGCGATGTTGTGGGCCTTGGAGCCGGTGAAATACATCTGGGCGGCGCCGAACGCTGCCGCGTCGAAAAAGCGAAAATCCACCTCCAGCCCGCTCGCCAGCCGCACGAACACCTTCTCTTCGCCCCGGGCCAGGACGTCGGCCACCGGCCCATACTCTAGGATGCCTTCAATCGCTTTCTCGCGGTCCGAGGCCTCGACGAGGATATCGAGGTCGCCGATGGTTTCGCGTCGGCGGCGGAAACTGCCGGCCGTCTCCCACCGCGTGATGCTCTTGACGCCCGCCAGATGCCGGCCGATGGCGGCCACCTGCTCGGAGGCGTCTTGGATGCTGATGCGTCCCGCTTCCGCCTCAATTGTCTTCAGGCCCTTGAGGATGTTCTGCTCGGTTTTTCCGCCGAATCCGGGCAGGTCCCGGAGTTTCCCTTCCTCCGCCGCCTGCTTCAGACCTTCGAGGTCCGCGATGCCGAGTTTGTCGTGCAGGACCTTGGCGCGCTTGGCGCCGAGCCCTTTGACGTCGAGCAGGTCCGTCAGATGGGCCGGCACCTTTTTCTTGAGGTCTTCGAGGGTGCGGCAGGTGCCCGTCTCGAGGATTTCGTGGATCTTTTCTGAGAGGCTCTTGCCGATGCCCGGAAGATCCATGAGGACCTTGCCGGCTGCCACGAGGTCGGCGACGCGCTCGGGCAGGTCGCGAATCGCCCGCGCGCCGTTGCGGTAGGAGCGGATGCGGAAGGCGTTCTCGTCCTGGATTTCCAGGATGTCGGCGATTTCCTCGAAGACGGCTGCCACCTCGCTGTTTTCCATCGCCACCTCGCCTCCGCAGCCTCTGCGACGCCTCTGTTATTGGCGCACAGCCGAAGCCCGGCGTCAAGCGCCTATCGAAATGGGTCCGGTGTGCCACCTCGTGATGGCCCTTCGGGCGCGCGGCCGTTTGCGGCGGTCAGTGACATACATCCGGCACTGCGGGCCACTATAAGGCTTGCCCCTGCCGGCCCTGACGCGACAATCCCGGCAGACCGAAACCGGGAAAGGGGGCTCGCCGTGCCACTCGCGACCCACCAACGCGCCCGCCTCCGCCTTCTTCGTGTGATTAAGTGCTTGCGGCTTCTGGAGCGCGGCTGCTATAGTGCGGAGGACATGGCGGGCCACTTCCGCGTCAGCAAGCGCACGATTTATCGCGACCTGCGGTTGTTGGCCGAGGCTGGCGTGCCGCTCGCCCGGCGAACCACCGACCGCCGCTACCACGTGCCCTCACGCTGGCCTGCCACACAGACCGCCCTGCCGGGGGCCGGAAGGGAGCCATCGTGCACGTCGGCCGACTCCATCGCGTCCTGAAAATCATCACCCTTCTGCAGAGCCGCCGATTCTACAACGCGAACCAGTTGGCGACCGATTGCGGCGTGTCGCGGCGGACCATCTACCGCGACCTCGACATGATTGAGAAGGCCGGCATCCCCTTCTACTACGACCGCAAAGCCGGCGGCTATCAGATCCACCAGACCGGCCTGCTGCCGGCCATCAATTTGAACCTCGAAGAAGCGCTCGCGCTGGTTCTGATGGCGTCGGAGTTGGGCCGCACAGGGCGCCTGCCGCTTTTTCAGCCCGCCCGCGATGCCGCCGCCAAGGTCGAATCGTCTCTGCCGCTCGGCCTTCGGGCCACTCTCGGCAACCTTATTCAGAACATGGCCGTCCGCCCCGCCGCCACCGCCCGGCACAACGCCCTCCAGGAAGCCTACCGCACCGTCCAGCGCGCCATCATCAAACGCCAGACCCTGGAAGCCGCCTATATCTCTTTCCACGAGGCGGCCAAGATTCGAACCCTCCTCGACCCCTATTGGCTGATGTTCTACGAGCGGGCGTGGTATCTCATCGGGCGCTCCTCCCGACACCGGGCCATCCGCACCTTCAAACTCGGACGCTTCCAGGACCTTCGGCCAACCGGCAAAACGTTCAAGCGCCCGCGCCGCCTCACCCTGGAAAAGCACCTCGGCAACGCCTGGCGGATGATGCGCGGGGAGAAGACCTACGAGGTCGAACTGAAGTTCAGCCCGCTTGTCGGACCAAACGTGGCCGAGGTCAACTGGCATAAGACCCAGAAGATCCGCTGGGATGACGAGGGAGTCGTCTATTTCTCCTGCACGGTGGACGGGTTGGACGAGGTCGTCTGGTGGGTCCTCGGGTACGGTCCGGAGGTCGAGGTCCTGAAGCCCCCGGAACTCAAGCGCCGCATCGCGGAGATGGCTCGCCGGATGCTGCACCTCTATGAATCGGCATAGTAAGGCACAAGAGTGACCTCCGTTTCCGAGGCGTGGACTCAGCGGCCGGCCCACGGGCGCCGGTCGGGGGCGTGCGCGCACATATTGCGCAAGGCCGATATGTTGGCGGGCGGTTTTGGGTAGGTTTTGGGGGATTTTGGCCCGTTTTGGAAGGTAAATCGGGCCTGGCGCTGGCGCCAGGGGGATTCGGGGGCCGAAATGTCAAGATAGGCAAGGCGTTTTCGGGCGGTTTTTTCGACTTTTTTCGCGTTTTTGGTCGGAATTGGATGCAAATTGGGCCTTTTTGACCCCCTTTTTGCCCCCTAGGTATGCCGATGTGATGATGCATCCGCGTGCGGTTTTCGCCGCCGATTATGAGCATAGGCTCAAAATGAGCGCCGCCCGTTTCCCCCCTGCGGCCTACGTCTCACGCCGTTCCCGGCCTGGAAAATGGGGTCTGACCCCATTTCCCGACCCCATTTTCCCCCGCGTCGGAGCGAAGCGCAGATCCGCCCTAGGCGGACCCCGAGCCTCGCCGAGGGGCCCGCCGCGATTGCTTGCCACGCCGTAGTCCCGGGCGCCGGGACGAAGGCGGGCGAGAGTCGGGGGCGCGAGGCGGGTTCGGCGACGAGATGGGCGGGCGTCGGCCGGGCTGTTAGTTCCGCGTTCCGGAGCCTGCCCGCCATAGCCTCGGCGAAGGCGGGTTCTGCGTTGGAATCGTGTCCCCGGAAATGCTGGGACGGCCCAAAGGGAGTAAGAACGCGACAGACGTGGTGGGCCGGTTCCCCGGCGAGATGGCGGCCTTGGTCCTGATCTGGGCGACGCTGGAGGAGGATCGCCTGGTGTGGCGCGGCGCTGGAGATGGATGACGGCTTGCGCCTGCAAATCGTCGAGGCGTCACGAACGGTCTCGGCCGACAGCATCGACGTCTCGGCGCTTGACCGGTACTTGGAGGCGGCTTAAAGTAACGTCCGGCCCGCTCGGACGGCGGGCCGAATTGGGCTTCGGGAACAGGTCGCGCCGAACCCCAAACCTGCCCGCCGGAGGCGGGTTTCCACCCACTTCCGCGACGCGACCAAAAAAGGAGAATACCGTGAAGACCGTATGTATGTCATTCGCTGTTTGTTTGACCTTGCTTGCAGCCCTGAACTGTTCAGCAGAGGTGACAGGCGAGTTCAAGGACGTTTCATTCTGGGCCACGGACGGGGGGAGGAAGTTCATCGCCTCTGGCGGGACTGGCACGCTGAAAAACGAGAAGTCCGAAACGATTGCCGAAGGTGAGTTGAAGGACGTTGACGAAACTCTGACAATCAGAGGCAAGAGAGGCGCCTCGTTTGTTCACCAGGCCAAGACCGAGCCGTTTGCAGCCGATGCGTACTCAAAGAAAGAAGTGACGGAGTTCGCAACAGTCGAGTTTGGAGAAGGCAACCGTTGGACTCTCAAAGACCAGAACTTCCTTTTCGTCTTGGAGGTCCCCATGCTCAACCGACCACAGATTGTCCCTTCGTTGGACAGGTGTCTCGCAAGGGCCTCATTGATCACCCTTCCGAAAGGAGTCGTGCAATTGTGGGGCTATACTATAACCGTCGAGAAGGAAAGAGGAACCGTCAAATTCGCGCACGGCAAGATCATCGAAGCGTCAGATGCCTCATACAACACTCCAGAACAAGAGGCATGGGAGCAGGTGGATTCGCTCAGCAAGCAATCTCTGCAGAATTTCCTGAAGAAGTTCCCGGATGGCAAACCTGCCCAGCAAGCCAGGACTGCAATTGAGTTGCAGGACAAAGTAACGACCATCAAAGAGGGCAAGTCGAAAGACGATTTTGCGATTTCCCTTGATGTGCTCGGAGAAAGATGGAAGGCATGGCAGAAAAGGATGCCGGAGAAAGGAGTTGTTGGATACTTCACGAAGAAGGGTGAGGGAATAAGCACTCTCGGCTGGTTTTGCCCGGACCCGCTCAGCGGAGGCAAGACCCCTGGTCGAGGCACTTGCTCATTCGATGAGAGAGGTATCTTGGTTAGTCCAACAGGCGACGGCTCAATTGTGGCTTTCAGCACTGACGGGCTGAAGTTCGAATTGGTCTCCGGATTGGTGTTTGAAACAGCGACCGAGGAGCCGATCTATTTCGGCGTCATCGAAGGCAAGGGCCTGGTCCATCTGAAGGGTGCCGGAAAGGTCACCCTGCCTGACGGCAAGATAATAGACTTGAAATAGCCGTCGAACAACAGGGTGGAGGCGACGCGGATAAGCCGCGCGCCTCGTGTCGGCCCACAGGCGAACGTGGCGCGACACGGGCAATTGTCAAGCCAGAGGCGACCCGGAAGCCACATCAGGCGGTCCGCGCGAGGGGTTCCGGGGACACCCATCAATGGCATTAAGTTAAGGGGATTTGAGGCGTTTCCGTGCAGCGAGGGACCCCGCGAACCGGGGCGCAAGGTAGCGCCAGGGACGATCTGCGCCGGCCCGAATCGCCGCTCCAAGGACCTTGGCAGCTTATCTTAATGCCATTGGGGACACCCATCTATGAGCAAGTCTCTGTCAAGTCGGAAGCGGTTCGAAAGCGGATTGCTTCCAGCCGTCTATTCGGTGTCGTCGCTCCGGACGCACCAGATTACAGGATTCGCCCCGGCCCCATTCATAACCACGGTGTCCCGTAGGCGCCAGGGTGTCACCACGGGGTTCGGGATTTGAATCCGCTTCCGTTGACAGAACCGCTGCCTCCAAGCATCCCCCGCCGTTCAACCGGCGCCTCGCCGCGGCGGCGGGCAACCGCGGGTAAAGCCAGGGCCGTACCTGGTTTTGAGCATGGCGCGACTTGACATTTCTTTGACGGCACGAAATAATAGGCGCCTGTGAACTATTTTGACCTCCGGGGGGGGGGGGGGCGGGTCGCTTTAGAATAGGCGTCGGGTGCCATGCGCGCAAAGAAAGCCCTTTCCACATTTTTTCAGGCGATGCTGCCGGTGTCGGCGGTTGGGCTGCTTGTTCTCGCCGGTTGCTCCCGCGATAGCATAAGTGCCGGAGCCCTGGATGCCGCGGGAGAAGAGGTCCTTGCTGCCTACACTCGCAACAACGCCGCGCGCGCCGAAGCAACCGGCCGCCCTCGTTCCTCTCGCTTCGACCGGCTGAGCGAAGAGCGTCCGGCGGCCGATGGCGCCGATTCGGCCCCGGCCGAGGCGGCCCCTGAGGACACGTCCTCCGCCCCAGCCGCTGAGCCGCCGCCGCCGACCGCTCCGCCGGCCGTGCCGCGCGCTTCGCCCTTCCTGCCCGAGGGGTTCCTTGCGCCGCTTACCAAGGGCGAAGACCGCGTGCCCGTCACGCTGGAAGGGTGCCTGAAGCGAGCGCTGGTCAACAATCTAAAGGTCCAGATCGCCCGGTTCGGGCCCCGGATTGCGCGGGCCACGGTCGCCGAGGCCGAGGCGATGTTCGACCCCTCCTGGTTCCTGAACAACGCCCTCGGCCGATTGCGACAGGACTCCGGCACGGCTCTCGCGGGGGCCGCGACGCTCACGAGAAGACAGTGGGACTTCGAGACCGGCGCCGAAGCCCTCCTGCCCACCGGCGCCACCGTCAGCCTGGCGCAGGAGTGGACGTTCCTGGAAAGCAACAGCACCTTCCTGGCGCCCAATCCGCAGTATGCGACCGAGATGTTCCTTGAGGTCACCCAGCCGCTCCTGCGCGGCGCGGGCGTCGAGGTCACCAGGAGCCCGATTGCCGTCGCCCGCCTCGACCACCGCATCAGCCTGGCGGATTTCAAGGTGCGCCTCACGGACACCCTCCTGGAGACGGAAGAGACATACTGGCAACTCGTCGTCGCGCAAGGTTCGGTCCGGGCGCTGACCGAAGCGCTCGGCGCGGCTCGCGAGAACCTTCGGATCGCCCGCCTCCGCTTCGAGCAGGGCAAGGATAGACGCGTCATCGTCAGTCTGGCCGAAAGCGCCGTCACGAGCCGCCAAGCCGACCTGGTTGCAGCGCGGCTCCAACTCGCGCAGACTAGCGACCGCCTGAAACGCCTCATCAACGACCCCGATTTGCCGCTGGAGGACCCCGCCATCCTGACGACGGCCGAGCAGCCCATCGCCGAGCCCATTCCCGTGACCCGCGCCGTGCTCCAGCGGAGCATGCTCGCGGCCATGGAGCACCGCCCGGAGATGGAGCAGTCGGACGCCCGGCTCGATAAACTGGGTCTCCTGGAGCGCGTGGCTCGCAACGAGCGCCTCCCCCGCCTCGACCTGGAAGGGAGGTACGGCATCACCGGCCTGGACTCGAAGACGTTGCGTGCGATGCACGAGCAATTCGGCACCGAGTTCTTCGAGTGGCGTGTGGGTCTGGACTTTGAGGTTCCCATCGGCAACCGGGCTCGCGAGGCCGCCTACCGGCGCGCTCGCCTCGAGCGCGCCCGGGCCCTGGCCGAGCGCGAGGATACTCGCCAGCGGGTCCTCCTCGACGTCAGCGATGCCGTGCGGAACCTCGCCGCCGCCGAAGAATCCATCCAGGCCGCCCGTGCCGCCCGCGAGGCCGCCGAGCAGACACTCCACGACCAGCAGGCCAACGTCGGCGCAGGGGCCGCCCTTCAGAAGGACCTCCTCGAAGCCCAGCGCGACCTCGCCGACGCCAAGGTCCACGAAATCCAGGCCCGCGCCGCCTACATGACCGGCCGCGCCGCCCTCGAACACGCCAAGGGGACGCTGCTCGAATACAACGACATGGAAATCATCGGCGAAGGCGAGGAAGACGCCCGGCCCTGAAAAATCATCTCAAAAAAGGTGCCACGGGTCCCGGCGCGCCTCCGCAGGATGCTGCGCAGGGACCCGCCGGCGCGCGGCCAGACAGGGCTGCGAGGCCCCTTGCCGTTACCCGTCAAGGCCGAACATCGGACGGCATCGGACCTGGCGCGCCTGGAAGGACTCGAACCTCCAACCTACGGCTTAGAAGGCCGTTGCTCTATCCGGTTGAGCTACAGGCGCCTGGCTGAACGCCGGTGCTATCGGTCCACCGGCCCTGACGCGCCCACTATATCCCGCCCCCCGCGACCGGTCAAGCAACGCGCTGGGTGGCGTGCCCATTACCTCAGAGCCGTCGCCTCGGGCCAGAAATCGTTGCCACACCCGGTGATCTCGTCGGGCTTAATCGTTGACACCCCGTGGGGGGCCATCTATAATTCACTCTCATGGGTTGACACGGCTTGGGGAGCGGCGGCGGATGCGGCGGCGCGGTCACATTATTCCGGCCCTCGGTCTGGCGGGCATGATGTTCGCGGCCGGGTGCGGGGGCTGGGGGTCGGCGGGTTATGAGGACCGCCGGCTCGCGCTGGAACTGGCCAACGCCCTTCGCGCCGAGGCGTTGAAGTTGCCCGACGAAGAGCCGCGCGAACGCCTCGTCACGGGACTCAGCCAGTTGCGCGAGGTGCTTCTCGGCGGCATGGCACTGAAGCCTGTGGCGTCGAGGGATGCCGGGCCGGCCCTGCCGGCGCCCCCCGGCGGGGTGGGACAAGCCCCGGAATGGGCCGCGATGTTCGCCCCCCACAGCCTGGTCATCGGCTTCTTCACTCAGAGCAAGGATTTCGACGGCGACGGGACGGACGACGGCCTGGAGGTCCGGGTCCAGCCGCTTGACCGGTTCGGCGACCCGACGAAGGCGGTCGGCTCGTACCGGATCGAGGTGTTCGCCTATCGTTACAAGAGCGGCCAGAAACGCGGCGCGCGGCTGGGGCACTGGTTCGTCTCGGTCCTCGACGCCAAAAGCAATCGAAAGTATTACGACCCGATCGACCGCTCCTATGTGTTCCCGCTGCTGTGGGAGCAGCCGATTGAACCCGGCGCGACGGTCATCGTCCAGGCGACCTATTATCCACCCGCCGGGTTCGACGAGAAACTGATTGCCCAGCGGGTCGTCAAGACCGGCGCGGACTGACGACCGCCGGTTTGAGACGGGAAGTTCGAGAGCAGCGAGGGAGGCCGCATCGTGCGCAGGCCGATGATGATGGCTATCGGGATCGGCATCGCCCTGGCGGCGGCCGGGTGCAACGTGACGCGCCAGAACTACGTGGCCGTTTCCCTCGGCATGACGCCCGACGAGGTGAAGCAGATCCTCGGAACGCCGCGATACGAGTTTGCCGACGAATGGGTGTACACGAGGGACGACCCCCGCGACCTGACGAAGGTCAGCGTTTATTTCGACGAGGAAACGACTGTCGGCAAGTGTTGGCAGAACCCGGAGAAACCCTGGGAGAACCACCGCGAGGGCGAGGTTCCCTGAGGGGAGTTCCCGTGTGAAAGGAATGCATATGGTTCGGATGAGGTGGAGTCTGGTCGTGCTGGCCGTCGGATGTCTCGGCGCTGCCGGCTGCTGGTATCAGCGGCCGGACCTCGAGGCGCGGTACGAGGAAATCCTCGTCGGCATGGACAAGTATGACGTTGTGGAGGAACTCGGCGAGCCGACCGCCGTCATCGAGAACGAGATGTTTTACCTCTACGACGATCCCGACGACCCGGTCCGCTTCCGGTTCGTCCTGGATGAGAACGGCGTGGTCATCACGAGATATTTTGAAAGGAAGTCGGACCTGGCAAAGCGCGCCGAAGAGGTGAAAGGCGAATTGCCGCCCGTTGAACTCCTGCCCGGCGATGAGGAAGGGCGACCCTATCCCGGGGCCCCGCTTCCGCGCTTCGAGAAGAAGCCGTGAGTGGCCGCCGGGAGCCCGGCTCGGGCCCACGCGCCGTGTGGGAGAAACCCGGTGCGAAGGCGTCGCTGTGGCGGCGGGCCTGCCGTTCAATCAAAGGGTGTCAACTGTGAGCCGGTGGCTTCGAGCGCTGTGTCGATGTTGTGC
>Ga0307379_10002253_pt1 | contig 28847 bp, 34 predicted proteins | sample UN2MG_FD_202237 | JGI IMG/M metagenome (GOLD analysis project Ga0307379, IMG submission 202237) | Soil microbial communities from Risofladan, Vaasa, Finland - UN-2 | ecosystem: Environmental > Terrestrial > Soil > Coastal area > Acid sulfate soil | place: Finland: Risofladan, Vaasa | collected...
TGCAGGCATGCCCATAGCATGATTCGCTCCCTCGGCTCCTTGCTATGAGGACTCGTTAGCAGTTCTGGGGACAATCTGTGCTTTACGGAGCTCTTTGACCATAATCCTTTTACAATTTTCTTTTTTGCCATTGTATGACTCCTTTCGCTTAGCCGTAATTGTCGCTTGTATTGATTTGGCTTTATTCTAAACGGTGGCACGGTTGTTATCAATGAATTTCTGTATTACCTCCAAAGAATAGTGGTCCTTGCCAAAATCTGTATTCACTCGTACAATATTATTAGAGATTGTGCGAATTGGTAGCTTTTTGCCCATAGGGCCAAGTGAATATCTTTATGGAGTAATACAGAAATTGAAATCTTTTGCTGAAGATAGCGTTAGCTTAAAATGTCCGACGATAGCAACGTAAGTTCTACCCCCAACCGGCACCAGTCGGTTTGCAACCACACACTGGAGTGTCGTGCTTGCGGCAGGGGATAGTTCATCTCCACAGCACCGAGAGGCACCGAGTACATTATGTCAAAAATAATGGTTTCCACTTTATGCATATCTACGAAGACGGGGACATGATAGACATCAGGCGGAGGATTGGACACAAGCATTTTTCGTCCAGATATAATACTCCTGATTGAAATACCTTTCTGTAACGACAAGGTCTTCACTTTTTCCTATTGGTGAAAAATAGACCAACCCACCGCCGGGAGGTCCATCGGTTGAATTTGAGCCATCAAGCAATATATTCAGGTATGAGCAATTGTTAAACTAACCGTAGAACTTGCATAAACGGAGAAAGCTTTTCATGACGGAACTCCGTATAGGCTATTCGTGACGCAGTGCTTCTATCGGGTCCATGTACGCAGCTTGCCGAGCTGGATAGACTCCGAATACAATCCCCACGCCGAGGGAAATGATCAATGACAAAACAACCGACCAGGGAGCGATTCGCGGTTCGAGCGTGTAAACAATCGGCGGCAACAGGTCCGGCGAGATCATCGTCAGTCCTGACCGAAAGCCTCGAAACAGCGGACCACATAAAAGGCCGAACAGAACTCCCAAAAGACCGCCGCTTGCCGTCAGCAGTCCGGTTTCCCAGGCGCAGTTCGAAGCGAAGTTCACGCATGGGGATGGCGCGGCGAATGCTCGGAATGTTCTCGACGATGCGACGGTAGTCGTCTCTCAGCAGGCCATAAATCTTGATACGACTGTTGGCGGCCTGCTCGTCACTCGCGGAACTCGGCTGCTTGGTCCGTATAATGATGTTCGTGGCGCCGAGTTCCTTGATCTGTTGCTGTGCCTGGTGGCTAACCCCTTCTCCCATCGCTACCAACCAGATCACCGTACTCGTGCCGATGAAGATGCCCAATGCAGCCAGACCGGCACGCATCTTATGTACCATCAGGCTCTTCAAGCTCAGTCGAACAGTTTGGAGAAGGGGACTTTTCATGGTGTTATCGATTGTGAATCCACTGGCTTAGGCTTGAGCCCTTGCGGTTTAGACGTTTGTTTGTTCGCGTTACCGGGCGACTTCGGCTTGGTGCCGGCCCCTGGTGGACCCCGATGGTTCAGTTGACTCCGGCTCCTGCACCTTTGCTTCGTCGCGCGGTTTCAGGGCCAATGCCTGTGCTTCCTTGAAGGCAAACGGATGGAGCACGACCTCATCCCCTTCCTTCAGACCCGCCTTGACGACCGTAAACACGTCGTTGGTATCGCCGAGTTGCAGGGAACGCCGCTCTGCTCCCGCAGCCGTCTTGACCCAACAGAAGTCTCCCTGCGCGGTTTCTACCAGCGCGGCGACGGGTATCGTCAGCACGTCCGTGTGCCGATCCAAAATCACTTCAACCTCGGCACTCATGCCGGGTCTGAGCCCTGGAACCGAGGGGAGCTTAATGAGCGTATCGTATTTCACCACGTATCCGTTCCACTCACCGGCCGGCCCAGTGACCGAAGCCACGGAGGAGACCTCGCCGGTAAGCGTCCTGTCCGGCAGCGACACTTGGGCGGCCAGCCCCGGCCTCATACGGTCGATGAAGGATTCGTGAATACTGATCTTTACCTGCATCTTGGCCAGATCGGGCATGAGCAGCATGGTTTGACTCGTATACACCATGGCACCTTCTTCGATCTTGGGTGTATACTCCCACGGTCTGGCCGTGGGGTAAATCACCAGGCCGCTCGTTTCGGCCTTAATGACGCAGTTTTCGAGTTCCTCCTTTGCGCGATCGAGGCGAGCCTTATCCATGGTGAGCCCCGCCTTGTCCGATTCCAGCTTTGATTTGTTTGCGTTCAAGTTGCCGTTCAGTGTCTCCATCTGCATTTCTTTGGTGTATTTTTTCAGAACATCAATCTCAGTCTGTACGACTTTCAGTTCCAGCTCAGCCTGCGGGACTGTGAAGGCATTGCCCTCGACTTCCAATTCAGTTACGTAGCCACGCTTAAACAACTTATTAGAGTGGACAAGCATCTTCCGGGCGGTCAGTAGATTCGTCTCGGCAATCTTCAATCCTCTCTCCAAAGATTTCAACTGCGTTCGATAACTGCCTTCCAGGTACGTCGGGATAGCGATCTCCGCTCTCGCCACCTCAGCCTTGGATTGTTCGAGTGTGGCAGTCGCTGTATAAAAATTCGTGGTTTGCAGACTGATGGCGTCCTCGATTCGCTTCGTATCCAGCCTGACCAATTCGTCGCCTGCCTTCACCTCCGTACCGTCCTCGATCACCCAGGTCACGAGGCTCCAACCTCGGACTTTGCATTTGAGTTCCGTATTGTTGGAGCTCTCCAACGTCCCTTGTTCGGTGACTGAGACAACCAGGTCGCCGCGCGTTATCGTGTGCGTCAGCGTGGGACCGGATTCATGAGGAGACATGGCGCCTGGGATAAACGTGGCCGCAATCGCAACCATGGCCACCGCAGCAATCGCCAGCAGACCGCGTTTCCTCCGTCGGGCACCTGGAGAATCCTGAGGTTTGCTGCGGGCTTGCGAGTTCTGCGTTTTCGGATGCATGTCAGTCGACACGATCTGCCTCCTTTACGAGTTCCGCATGCCGGGCTTCAACCTCTACCGGACCGTCGGATGTTTCGATTGCTGCCGGAGCCAGTGCATCCGGTTCCTGCGGCAAGCGGTCCGCCAACTCGATCCATTCGCCGGGAAGGGCGGGTGGCAGGCTCGACGCGTCATTGTCAGATACGTTAGCGAGGCTGGAATTCGAGACGGGATGGTCCATCCAGCCGCCGTCCTGGTCGAGCTTCATGGTACCCAGCTCGCGCGCCAAACGCATGCGTGCGGCGTAGTAGTTGAGCCACACGCCCATGAAGTTGTTCTGTGTGTTGCGCAAGGCGGACAGCGCCGTCAGAAGGTTGGTCGCCGCGGTGGGTCCGAATTGGGCCGGTCGTTGTCCCGGCTGCGGGGGCCGAACAGGCGCATAAAACGCTGCGCGCGTCATATCGACGCGCCGAATCGCGATCGTAACGGCGCGCCGTTGAATCTCCAGGTCCATACGAAGCTGCTCAATCTGTCGCAGCAGCCCGCGCAGTCCCAGGTGGAGCGAGTCATGTGACCGGATGAAGTCGCGACGACTCCGTTGGTAGTCGATCAATGACTGGCGATAGTTGTTCCGCTCCAACAGTCGCGTAAAGGGCGCGTCAAATTCCAATCCCAACCGTAGATTTCCCGCAGAGTCGCGAAAACTGACAGGGTTGTTCCGCGTCGTTCGGATATCACCGTTTACGGTGACATTCAGGACCGACTGCAGGGCATCGGCGTCGATCTGAATCGAGCGCCAACGATCCACCAACGCCGCCCGGCCATTCATGAAATCCATACGGTTGGCCAATGCCATGGCGAAGGCCTCCCGGGAGTCCAATGCAATCGTCTCAACGCTCACTGTTTCAAGGCGCGTGCGTGCCTGAACCAACATGGAACCCTGAACGAGGCGAAGGAGGTCGGTTAACCAGACGACGGTCTTGTCGAAGGTGGCCTTCCTGGTATTCTCAGAGAGTCCGTCTCGAATGGTCTTCAGTTCGGCCTGGACTTGCTCGAACTGCTGTTTCATGTCCGCCAATCCCTCATGCAGGCGTTCTCTGTCGCTTTGGAATAGTTTCCTTTTTTCGTCGGTCATCGTTTGCTCGCGCGCCGGCACGGCCTCTTCCATGCGCACGAGGTCTGGCGACACATCGTCCAGTTGCCGCCGAACCGATTCGACAAGCGTTAAGGCATCTGTCAGGACCTGACCGATCGATTCGATGCCCACATCGTCCGGCAGCTCGCCCACACGATCCTGCAACTCAACAATCGCGTCTTCGACCGCAGTTGCCTCGCGTGCGACGAGTTGAAACTGGCGAATCCGACCAAAAGCTCACCAGCTTTGGCAAATCGCCGTTGTGCCTGGAGCGTCGGATCAGCCCCTACGGTCAGTTGATCGCTCTTCAAAGTTCCATTGTGGGTGTATTTCGCGTCATATCCGCCAAAGAACTGTGTATCCAGGCGGAATCGCTCTGTCGTGACGTCCAGGGCGGACAGATAGAGCGTCTCCAATTGGTTCTGGTGGGACGGCGAGTGTACATAGGCGAGCTTGAGCGCCGAGTCGATGTTGAGCTTAACCGAGTCATCGGCGCCGATTTCGACGTATTTGGCGAGATCCTCGCGCCACGCGGGATTCTCCAACTCAGCCCGAACACCGTTATCATCCCAGTGCTTCCAGCCTTTCATCCCGTCGACCAGATGCATGTACTGGTTCGAGGCAGGATCGTCCTGGGGCATCGGAGGACGATCCGGGTCGCAGGGATCAAAGTATCGACTGCGAGGATCAATCTCGATGCTATAGTCATCCGCTCGCCATCGCGGATCAACGTTTCGCTCGGCGATCACATCGTACGCTTCTCGATCCGCTTGAAGTCGATGCTCGGTGCGCGAACACCCGCCGGCGGCGATAAAGAAGGATACCAGCAGAACAGGCCTTCAACAACATTGAGTAAAAATCGACGCACTTGTCTGCGGGAGTCAGATTATCAACACGAGCATTCATAATAAAAAGGGGGCAAATGTTGGGCGTGTCCGAGCCGCGTGCAGTGCGGCTTTTGATGAGCTGATTCACGTCGTCTGGAATTCCCGGATAAAACAAACCTGCAAAGTCCGGCATTCCGCTGACTTCACCCTCCCCCGGTTTGTCCTCGACACGCAGCGCACTGGTTAGGGCGAGATGACCGCCGGCGGAGAAGCCACTAATGCCAATTTTGTCGGGCTGCAAGCCCAGTTTCGGCGCACCCTTCCTGAGAATGCGGATAGCCTGCCTTGCATCGGCCTGAACGGCTTTCTGGTAATCTTGCCATGCATCGGCTGAATTACTTTCGTTGGGCAGGCGGGTTCGATATTTCAGGACGAGGCAAGTCACATTGTGATCTTTCAACCAGATTGCCAAATCGTGACCTTCGCGATCAATCCAAACGTCGCGAAAGCCACCACCAGGGCAAATCACCAGACCCACGCCGTTCGGATTTCGGGGCCGATGGATACTGTAGGTCGGCGACGAGACAGAACTGAATACACGATTCAATCCGGACGGGGATCCATGTTGCGGCTTGTGGGAACGAACTTGCTCTTTGACATCGGTTCGAATCGCGCGGTCCTGAGGCAGCTTCTCCCAGAGCGGCAATTCCGGGGGCAGGTCAACTGGCTGCAAGGACGTACCGAGAGACAACTTGGCGACAAACACAGTGAGAAGTATTAGCGTCATGGCCAGGCCGCCATTGATGTGATTGATTCGATGCTGTGTCATGCAATAATTCCTTTCTTACTCCAAATGCCAGTCGTAGGCGTCGGCCATGACGCTGGCGTTGATTTCGAGCAGACTCTTCTTGAGCCTGGCAAGGACATTGGGGCGCTGCGACGATAGATCGTTCTTCTGCTGCGGGTCCTGAGAAAGGTCAAACAACTGAAAGCGTTCGTAGGAGCCTGACTTGATCGAGGGAATCCACGATTCCTGAAACATGTTCAACCGGATGTATTATCCCCGAAGTCTCTCCGCCTCTTTGTCAAAAAATCCCTCAAACATTTGTGCCTGCAAAGTGCTCCCGCGAAGCTCCTGCTCGAGGGTACCATTCTTCCGAAGCGTTTCTTTGACTTGTTTCATCAGGGCAGTCATTTTTTCCTGGTCCTTCGGGAACTTGTAATCACGATATCCTACCAGCGAATAATTGCCGTCTCGTATCGCCACGGCGGGTCCTGTAGCGAATCGATTTTTTCGATTTTCGCAAGCAGCCGCGCGATGGCTCGGTCCGTATTATCAATCGTGCCGGAATAGATAGTCGCCTGATCCTTCAGCTTGCCGTACTGAGAGACGATTTTCTCCGGTGCCGCAATGGGAGCATGGGGCTCATGGAACCAGATGTTCAGAAAGAACGGAGCGTCGGGATCTCGCTTTTCTTCCAGCCACGAAATCGCTTCGTCAACAACAATCCGGCACGCATAGCCTTCGATTTTGCCAACCGGTTTGCCGTTCCGAATGAAATTCGCTGGGTTCTTGTGGCTTGGCTGAGCGTTGTTTCCGGTGGCAAACCAGTAATCAAAGCCGTGCTGTTTCGGCGTCGGCTTTTTGTGATCCCGTGTCGACAACCCCAGGTGCCACTTACCCATATGCGCGGTGGCGTACCCGTGATCTTTCAATACCTCCGCCAGTGTGACTTCCCGTTCCAGGAGATGGGAGTTCTGAGACTCGTCGGAAATCCAACTGTAGACGCCAGCGCGGATGTGATGGCGTCCCGTCAGCAATGTGGCGCGCGAAGGTGAACATACGGCGGCCCCGGAATGGAAGTCGGCAAAACGCACCCCTTTGGCAGCGAGCCCGTCGAGCGCCGGCGTCTTCACCGGACCTCCGTAGCAGCCGATGTCTTGAAAACCAAGATCATCCGTCAGAATGACTACAATGTTGGAACGCTTGATCCTGGCAAGTGACCTTTGCCTGGCCGCCATTGCCTGCCCGTTGGCCTGTTGAGAACGATTTTTTTGAGCGCTAACGACACCGCAGAGCAGACAGGTCACATTGGCGCCGGTGGCAAAAGCCATCCTGATGAAATTCCGTCGGTCAACGTTTCCATCCAGTGGTGTTGTCGAACTCATGATTTTTCCTTTGATCTCCGACGGGACCATCTATTCGGAAGACTTGATCTCTTTGACGAAGACATTGCGGTATTCAATGGGGCAGGGATTCTCTTTGCCGAGGTTCTCACCGTGCACAACGATATGCTTCTGAAGCCTGATAGGTGCCGGCTCCATGTTCATCATCCAGTCGTGAAACTCGAATTTATCATAAAGAACCTCGCCGTCATACTCGGCTGAGAAAGTCCGGCCTTTCATGGTCAGCTTGACCGTATGCCAGAGGCCGACTTCCGGATCAATATGTCTGACATGAGGTTTCTCTTCCTCCTTGAGCTCCATTTTCTTTGCAGTCTCTTTCGGCAGAAAATAGTAACTTTCCAGGTGTCCCATTCCGCCCTGGATCTCAGGTTAAACTGCTCCATGTCTCCGAAGCCCTTAATTTCCGGAATCAGTCTGCGGAAGTTGATGCCGCTGTCCGAAATTGTCGGCATCCTGAAATCAAGCATCAGTACGAAATCTCTGTAATGTTTCTTTGTTGCCAGGCAGGCGCCCCATTCCCGGAGTAGCCCTGGCGACTTGAGTACACCGTCTTCAATTGACCAGTATTCTTTGACCAGGGGCGGCGTATGCCAGCCTGTGAGGTCCCTGCCGTTGAAGAGCGCGGTAAATCCCTCCGGCGGAACGTTAAGTTCCGGAGTGTTGATTTCCTTGATGCGTACGTTGCGAATTGCTATGGGGCCGTAATCACCCTGAATAATAATGGGCCCCTGCGGATATTGTTTGCGATCCCAGTTCGGGCCGCAGGCGTACGGCACTTCCACGTCTTCCTGGATCACCTTCCCGTTGTGCACAACCTTAACAAACCTGGCATGAGCCGTCTTCTTGCCCTCTTTGTCGAACCTCGGCGACTGAAAGATAATATCCATTGTCTGCCACTGGCCCGGCGGTTTAGCGGCGTTGACCCTGGGTGGAGAGCCCTTGTCGATGTGATGGTACGTAGGCTTGCTCTCGGCCCGCGGATATACCCCCCCGCAATGTCCCGCCGTGAGCTTCTTTATGCCATAGCTGTCCAGTATCTGGATTTCATAGTTGCCATGGAATATCACGCCGGAGTTGGAACCTTTGGCCACCATGAACTCCACGTGGACTTCGACGTCACGGTAATCGCGCCGCTTAGTGACGAGGCTGGGGCACTTGCCTTCTTTGCCGTTAATCAGGACACTTGTGCTCGGCTTGCCGATAAAGCGTTTGCTGTTATCCGGATTTAGCGTGGCTTCACCGGCCATGTCCCATTTGTCGCTATTATGCCAGGCGCTGAAATTGTTTTCGTCCGCACTGAGGAGTGGTGTGGACACCACGAACAGGATAATTAATGCATAGTTTGCTGCTCTCATAGTAATTCTCACTTAGGTATAATTCCTTAGATTTCCCAGCCTTTGCGGTAATTATCACGCCTGATGAATCGTTCCGCTTTCGGGTTGTTGGTGATCTTGAGGTTTTGCGCGTCCCAGGAAATTTTTTCGCCCGCACGATACGCAGCTATACCCAGCAGGACTGTCTCTGTGAGTGGGCCTGCATAGCTGAAATTAGTGCCGGGCCTGAGTGGATCGTTGATCTTGCATGCCTCTATCCAATCATCGGTATGGGAAGGCTTGCGCGGCACTTGGGGACGCCTTACGCCCTCAAACCTGTCTTCCGGAAACAGCTTGAACCTGCCGTAGTCGGCTATCAGCATACCTTCAGAGCCCACGAAGAGTGTCGCTTCGGGCCAGTCCGGCATATTGTGTTCTCTCTGCAGCGCTGGGCGTTTGCCGCCGTCGTACCATGTCAGGTTCACCGGGGGAAGATCTCCTCTGGCCGGGAAGGTCCATGTGCTGACCAACCATTTGGTCGCGCTTTCGGTGTGGGCGGGCTTATGGCTTTGGGCCTCTACCGTGAGGGGGTGCTTGAGGTCCAGCGCCATGAATGGCAGATCGATCATGTGGCAGCCCATATCACCGAGCCTGCCGTTGCCGAAATCCCACCATGAGCGCCAGGCCAATGGGTGGTAGCATGGGTGGTAAGGGCGAAAGGGAGCCGGGCCGAGCCAGAGGTCCCACTTCAGGTGCTTCGGAACGGGAGGCGTTTCTTTCGGCCGGTCGCCGGGTTCCCATGCCTGGTCGCACCAGCAATGGACTTCTATGACCTCACCTATAACCCCATCTTTAATCATCTTTGCCACACTGCGATAGTTGTATCCGGTATGCGCGCTGTTTCCCATCTGAGTCGCCACTCCTGTTTCCTGAGCCACTCTGGCTGCCAAGCGCACTTCAGTGATGTTCTGGCCCAGCGGCTTCTCGCAGTAGACATGCTTACCCATTCTCATCGCCATCACACTGGCGGGGATGTGGACATGGTCGGGCGTAGCGATTACGACAGCATCGATATTCTTCTCCTCCTTGTCGAGTATCCTGCGGTAATCGCTGTATTTTGTGGCCTCGGAGAACATCTTGAACGCCTCGGCCGCTCGCTTCGTATCCACATCGCACAGCGCGACAATGTTTTCGGTGCTGACATTCCTGACATCGTCGAATCCCTTGCCACCAACACCGATGCAGGCGATGTTGAGTTTCTCACTCGGCGGGATTTGCCCCGGGCCGCCCAGCACGTGCCGCGGAACAATCGTAAACGCAGTTACTGTCGCGGCAGCACTAATAAACTCACGCCGGGTTATTCCGGATTTGCAGTTTGTCTTGTTCTTCTTCTTTCTCAGAATTTAACCTTTCCACTATAGGCTATTGAAGCAATCTCATGAATGCAGCAGGAAAACGGCTGATCAGGGAGCGGGGCGCACCCACATCCCCGGCTGAGGCGTGGCGCCATTTGGGGAACCGCTCGCGAGATAAAGCTTGCCATCGAGGATACCGGCGGCAGCGGCCGACAACGGTTCCGGGAGTGAGGGGCCGGCAGTGTAGGTGTTCTTATCGATGTCATATCGCCACACCTCTGAGATCGCATAACCTTTGTAGCCGTCCTTGAAACCGCCGGCGAACCATACCGACCGGCCGTCGAGAACTATATTCATGTGTGTGATAGCGCTTGGCAGATCCTTGAGCTTTGTCCAACTGTTATCCTTAGGGTCAAAAGCATCTACCCGCTTGCATGCCTTTGTAGGCATTTTGTAACCACCAAATACGTAGAGTTTGTTTTCGAACACGACCGACCCGGCCTCCCACCGGGGCACCGCCATGTCGGGGAGCCTTTTCCAGGCGCTATGAGATTCGTCCCGGGCAATGCAAGGCATTCCCATCATAGCGGCTGCAACAAATGCCAGAACAAATGTTTTGGTCGAATGTTTCATTATTGTTCTCCCATTCGTTCAATGAAGGAACCTATGCTGTGTTTAGCGAAGAGGCGTCAGCTTGATGTTCCTGAACATGATGGGGATGCCTTCACTCTGGAGACCGATGTACCCCTTGCGAATGGTGACCCCGGTCGCCCTGTTCTGGAGTTGGCCATTGACGGCCGCCTCTATTGTATCGCCTTTGCAGGTGATCTCGTACGTATTCCAGCCGCCGAGTTCCTTCTCACTGGAGTCATTCATGCGCGGCGTATAGCTGATGGGCCCGCCCTTTTCAGCTTTGTTTTCATTGAAATTGCAGCCCATTCCAACGAAATCGCCGGCGAGTTTGTGCATAAGCTGCACTTCGACGCATAAGGGCCAGATTTTCTCTTCGCCGCTCATATGCAGCAGGACACCGCTGTTGCCGGGCTTTTCAGGCCATCGCCATTCGAGAACGAGCTTGAAATCGCTGTATTCTTTCTTCGTACGCAGAAAGCCTGTGGGATTTCCCGTACACCAAATCGCGCCGTTCTGGATCTTCCACACATCCTTTGGATTGGCATCCGCATCCTCCAGATACATATGCCATCCTTCGAAATCCTTCCCGTTAAACAAGGTAATGGTGTCTTTGTCCTGCGACCTGGCCGGCATGGACTGACTGTCTGCCGCGGTTTTGTAATCGCCTTCGATTTTCACCATGCCGAAGGGGAGGCATTTTTTTAGGACCGACTTTAAACTACCTGGCAGTTCATCATCTTCCATCAACGTCGCCTCCGGATTACCGACGCCAAGTGCTTTCGCCGTGTCACTGCCTTCTTCATACCCGGTGAGCATCACTTCCCCATAGAGAAACCTGTCGCTCAGGAGACGTCCATTCAAAACGCTTAATATAGGATTGTCGCCATATTCGTTAATCATCATAACAATGACGAGATTTCTTGAGAAGAAACCGGGGTAATCATATTGCTTTTTTTCAGTGTAGAAGACATGCTGTATTTTCGAGGTCCCGTCTTCATTGCTTGTTTGTCCCTCAACCATCCCCTGTTCGTCAATGGAAAGTTCGAACTGTAAATCCATCTCTTCAGTTCCATACTGGCCGATGAACGATGCACTGCCTTTTCCTTCCCACGTAAAAGGCGGTTCCACGTCCTGTGCCATGCAGGGCATTGCCATCATCACGGCTGCAACAAATGCCAGAACAAGTTTTTTTGTCGAGTGTGTCATAATTTTTCTCCTAAATTTGAATGAATGTTGAATCGGCATTACACATTTTAATGCCTATTATATATATTCCCGGTTTTTCAGCCACTGGCAGCCGGATCTCCAAACTAATTCATTGGACGGAGGGTAGCTGCCTGCAGGCGTCTCAAGTCGGCCAGGTCAGCTTCATTTTCAGCCTTACTACCTTGTGTACGGCCTTTCAGATACTTCCATCGCCATTGCTCGACGTGTCCATCGGCAAAAGAAAAATCACACCCGTGGCTGTGGCGATCGGCGGGTATATTTGACCAGGTATCCCCAGGTACCGGATTAACCGTGAAACTTGCATCGTCAATGAAATCCTCGTGCTCGTCAAGGAACACGAATAGTCTCGCCGGGTTCGGGATGGCTGCGGCCCTGTACACGACTGGCTGTTCGGCTTGCGGTGCACCGAGATTGGCATTCATAGAATAACTCCGAGTGCGCTTCATGCCGAGCTCCACTCCAGCGACCGAGCGAACACGAGTTTTGTCAGCCGGGCAGCGATAGAGCTGCATGGTGCGGTTATAGTTGCCCTTGAAGAACGACCCGTTCTCAATCCGTGTTGTGTCGGGATCGTAAGGCGCACTGGAGTCGCCAATCCAGGAGTTTGGAGTGCTTCGCCAAACACCAGTGATCGGTGCGGCCATGTTAAGAGGCACTTTATCTTCGTAGTCATCCACATAAAGCTGCCAACACATTTGCAGTTGCTTGAGATTGTTGAGGCAGGCGGTGCGTTTGCCCATCTCCCTGACGCGGTTGAGGGCCGGCAGCAGTATGCCCATAAGAATGGCAATCACTGCGATGACCACCAGGAGTTCGATGAGTGTGAACGCGCCGTGACATCGCCACTTAATCCGGTTTTCTCGCATTTCGCTTAAAAACATTATGTCACCTTTCTTTGCAGGTGGTTTCAGCATTTCTCAACGATTTGTCCGATCTTTCTTGCGACCGTCCGTTAAAGAGCTGGATCACGCGTTCGGCCTTGGTGGCAATATGCTCATCATGGGTCACAACGATCAGGGTCTTGCCCTCACTGTGCAGGCGATCCAGAATTGCCAGGATATCCGTGCCACTGGCCGAATCGAGGTTGCCCGTGGGCTCATCCGCCAGGATGATCAGGGGATCGTTTCCCAGGGCCCGGGCAATGGCCACACGTTGCTGCTGCCCTCCACTGAGTTCTGAGGGTCGATGGTCCACGCGATCGGCCAACCCGACCAGACCGGCCAGTTCCCGAGCACGATCAGCGCTTTGTTGCTTACTATAACCCTGGTAATACATGGGGATCTTACCTGATTCATCTGTCTCCCATTTGTTTGTGAAGGGATTTTAGCTCACGTGACTCAGATATCATTTCTTTACCTTAATCGTTGGAAATCCCGCTTCTTTCCATGCTTTAATTCCGCGAGGATGCCTGTAAATATCTATCAGGGATTGGTTTGGATAACCCCACTCTTTCCACCTTTCTCTCGGAGAAGTTCGGAAATCTCGAGTCTGGCCTTGCTCTCGGACATACGCTCATAGCTGGTCCAGTCCAGCGGCGTGTACCCGTTGTTGTCCTTGACATTGACATCGGCCCCGGCGTCAATCAAACGTCTGGCCATTTTGATGCGTCCTAAAACCGCCGCCCAGTGCAGCGGCGTTCCGCCATGTTCGTCCTTGGACTTGGCGTCGATATTGGCGTGTTTTTCTATAAGGAATTGGGCAATCTCACCCTGATCGGACAGGACCGCGAGATGCAAAGGCGTCGCTCCCGATGCGGTGATCCCGGGTGCAATGAAGGTCGCGTCAATATCTGCTCCGGCGGCGAGATGGAGTTTGACAGCTTCCAGGTTGCCTTTCGACGCTGCCGCCCAAATATCCATGATAGGTGGCTGCGGCGGCTCCTCCTTCGTCGGCGGCTGCAGAATCACCGATGTTGTGGAGGGCAGCAATTCAACCTCGACAATCTCCAGCCCAGCCTGTTGGTCCAGCGTATGACACCAAAAAGCCTCGACGGCCAAATCGAAGGGAGCACTCGGTAGCTTGTTCTTCATTTTGATTAGCGAAGGGTCGAGCGTAAAGTCCCGAAGCTCAAGAATAGCCTCAAAGTCTTCTCCGCTTGGAAACTCGACAGCGGGTCGAATGGTCTGAAATCTGCCCGCGAATTCTCCCTCTGGATGTCTGACCGTTATGCCAAAGTATACCTTGTGGGTCGACGCAATGTGGCCGCGCACTCTCAAATGGGAATCGGGCAGAAGTATGACTGGCGGCTTGTCACCACGGGAAACCCCAAATGTCGCTGTATAGATTGTTATCCCCTGGGGTGTGGTGTAGGGGATTGCCCCGAGTTTCGTGTCTTCCGTGTTCGTCTCAGGCGACCACTTCCCGTACGTGCTGTCAGGCCCGAGATGCAATTGACTTTTCCAACGGCTGACCGAATCGGGAACCGGCACCGGCAGCATTTCTTGATCGGCCGCCGCGATCACGCGGTGTTTAGCGCGCACTTCGACCGTTCTGCCGTCGCTGAACCGCTTGACCCGTACTTTCCCTTTGCTGACGTTCAGCATCGTTGCGGCAAGTCCTGCCTCGACTTCGAACTGCGTCCCCAAAACTTCCAGCATGGCGGACCGAGTGTAGATGAGCATCGGTTTGCCCGCCGGTTGAGGTTTCACGTTGCCGGACACGCTGACCTCTTTCGTCAACGCCTTGAGCGCGACGTTTTGAAAGATGTCCTCCGCGGCGTGTGTATCGCGTACCACCACCCACGCAGCCGCCGCAATGCGGTCACGCGATTTCATCAGCGTCCGCAGAATGTCCTGTTCTGAGATTGTCATCTTAAAAGTATAACGGTTGATGGATACGAATCCTGACAACTTTTTTGATAAAGAACTGCAAGTATTTTAGTCATAAACTTGGCCATATTCTTTCCCCTTGCTATCAAACGAGCAGAATCTCCGCTTAACGTCTTTACTGTCGGGCAACTATCTGCGATACTCATCTGCATACAGACCGATCTTACCGACCGGGATCGGTTCGAAATCAGTAAGTGTTTTGAGCACAGATGCCGGGCGTCATGAATTCAACTCATAAGTGTGATTAAGTTCAATACTTTTTTGTCAGCCGACCAGCTATTCTTCGTTTATAAAATACTTCTTTCTGTGCCAAAAAGCCAGGTGCTTTTCGTGGACGATTATTGAGACGGCCCATGATCTCGCTCGGGCCATTCTATTGACATTCAAAATTCCCCCCATATTTTGCCAATATACTTCTTGCCGTGTCGCAGTCTTTTGCGATCTGTTTGGAAAGGTCTTCGAGAGTCTTGAATTTGCGCTGGTTGCGGATACGCTGAATAAAATCCATGGTCATATACTGACCTGCAATATCTCCGACATCTTTAATTAGCAAGTGCGCTTCTATCAGCAGTGGAAAATCGTCGCCGTATGTCCTTGCCTGGCCAATACTGTAGATGGCGGGAAATTTTTCTTTGGAAGTAAGAGCATCATCAATGTATTCACCTGTTTTTACAAAACCGGCATAGACACCCTCGGCGGGAATAACCTGCTTGGGTTTTTTCATATTCAGGGTTGGAAAGCCCAGTTTCATCCCGACTCCACGGCCTGGTATAATTCTCTCGGCGATTCGATAAGGCCTGCCTAAAGCAACGGCGGCGTCGGCAACGTGACCCCCTTCGAGCATATAGCGAATCATCGTACTCGAAACCCTGACAGTTTGGCCCGTTGAAAGTTTAATTTTTTTCGGTTTGATTACGCGTACTTCGAAGCCCTTCTTAGTGATCAATTTCTTTAGTGTATCGATATTGCCGGCCCGTCCCGCACCGAAATTAAAATCATCGCCCTCAACGATCACGCCCGGCTTAATATGCTCGACGAGAAACCGTCCTGTAAAATCTTCGGGTGAAAGTTCGAGCAGCTTGCGGTTGGTTCTCAGCACGACCAGCCTGTCTACGCCGCACTTTGCCAGCAGGTGCTTTTTGATGTCCAGGGGAGTCAGTACCCCCGGCGCCATTTCCGGATGCAGAATAGCAACCGGATGCGGATCGAAAACCATCGCTATTAATTCCGCGTCATTTTTTCCGGCAGCTTTCCTGGCGACGGCTAAAATTTCCTGATGCCCGACGTGGACACCATCGAAGTTGCCGATGGTCAGCACGCAGCCCTTTGGGATATGTTCGAACTGTGATATTGTCTGGATGATTTTCATTTAGTTTTGCTCGCTCTTTCGTAAGACCCTGTTTGTCTGTGCCGCCGCTCGAACCAGGGCGCCGTAAATGGCATCGCGATGAGCGGTGTCACTCATAGATTCCGGATGCCACTGCACGAATAAACCGAAGCCGCCGTCGATACGCTCCATCGCTTCGATGACACCGTCATCGGCATGAGCTATAACCTTCAGATTTTGTCCGAGCTTATCGACTGCCTGATGGTGATTTGAATAGACCATTGCCTCTTCATTGTCAAGAAATTTTTTCAATGAACTGTTCGGCTCGATTCGCACACGATGATACTTTCGGCGATGGGCCACCTCTGTTCCCACTTGCGAAGGAATGTCCTGGATGAGCGTGCCGCCTGAGACAACGTTGGTAAATTGCATACCCAGACAAACTCCGAGTACAGGCTTGCCGCTGGATAACCACGCCGGGATAAGCTGCCTTTCGAAATCATAGCGCTCGTTTGGCATTACCTTTACCGTTTCATGCGGCTGCCGGCCGTAAGCGTCCGGCGGAATATCATCGCCGCCGATGAGCACCAAACCGTCCAGCTCCTCAATATATCGCAGCAAAATCTCTTCATCGGTTATGGTCGGCAGTATTACCGGCACGCCCCCGTTCTCGGCTACGGCCTTGACATAATCGAAGCCGGCTACGGTCGAAGCCGAGCCGTTGTCCTTGTCTACCTGATAAACACTCGTAATACCGATAAGAGGCCGGGATGAACTGTTATTGCCCTGGCAGCCAAAACATACCGAAATTAGCACTAAAGACAGCAAAAGAAGAGTTTTTTTCACTGTCCGCCGTTGTTTGAATACAAAGTTCTTCTGCATGAATATGCCTCCAATTTTCTGAAACCTTTGAATAATAGGCTTAATTTACTCAAACTGACCGTTTTCAAGTCGAATGCTACAGCAAATCATTCAATGATAATAACATAACACAATCTGTCATTCCCGCGAAAGCGGGAATCCACTTAAGCCGTTACGTTCCTGGATCCCTGCTTTCGCAGGGATGACAGCGAGAATCGGTCAGTTTGAGTAATTTAATCATATCAAGCGGAATCTGCAACGATTTTTGGCCTGTAATAACAGCAGACGAACAGGTTTCTTCTTACATGGAGTGGTTTGCAGTTCGAGGATAAAAAATAATGGAAAACATATTTGCAACTAAGTTGCATATCTGGTAGATTGATACAGTTGACGTCGGCAGATTTTGAATTGTTAGTTGAATACTGCACTTGGAGCAGAAAACGAAAATGAACCAGAGACTCACAAGAATCTTGACAGAATTGAAAAATCACGCCCCGTTTACGCTTTTCGGGGCCGCTACCGGACTGGTTTGTATGTTATTGTTCAAGAACGTCGGGCCGGACATCAATCACCGGCTCTTCCAGGTATTCCATCCGGGCCACGTGGTTCTGTCGGCCATTGTAACCGCTTCGCTATACAAGCTATATGAAGGCAAGGTGAGTTTTGTGAAGATCCTTCTCGTGGGCTATTTTGGCTCCATTGGTATCGCCACGTTGAGCGATTGTGTCCTTCCCTTTTTCGGCGAGAGCATTTTGGGAGTGGCTATTCCTGTGCACGCGGACCTGCACGAGCATGATGAGGCGCCCGGCCAAAGTCATGATGAGGATGTTCACCATGAGAATGGCTCGATGTCCGAATCAACCGAGGGGATGCCCGGTATCCGGGCGCGACTGCATTTGGGCTTTATCGAGGACTGGTATCTGGTCAATCCCGCCGCATTACTGGGGATTCTCATCGCGTTTTTCCAGCCGCGGACCAGATTCCCGCACGCCGGCCACGTTCTTATCAGCACGTGGGCCTCCTCGTTTCACGTTCTAATGAATACGCATCGAGAACTGACAACTGTCATGCTATTAGGTATCTTTGTGGTTCTGTTTATTGCCGTCTGGTTGCCATGCTGTATTAGTGATATTGTTTTTCCGCTGTTATTCGTAGGCTCGGATTGCGATTTGCCACACGGACACCACCACTAAAGGAGAATATAAATTCGACCTTAAGAAGCGGCACGGGAGCAAAAATGACAAAGTCAGATTTGGAAATAAAAGCACGTGAAATGCTGAAGGCAGCGAAGCTTTACTGCACCGCCGGCAGAGTGATGATATTCAAAGTTCTGATGGAGGCGGGCAAACCTCTCAGCCAGGACCAGATTGCTAAGCGATCGGGAATAGAACACTTCGACAAGGTCACAATTTACCGAACCCTCGAAAGTCTGTTGGGTGTAGGGCTGGTGCACAAGGCTTTTATGGACAAACGAACCTGGCATTTTGAATTAGCCCGCAACTGCACCGAGAGCCAGTGCCATCCCCATTTTACATGCACAAGCTGTGGCAACACGACCTGCCTGACAGGAGTAACGTTGCCGATGGCAAAAAGCCCGCACAAAGGCTTTGTCATCCACCGCCAGCAGGTCCGGCTCGAAGGCCTTTGCCCGGCATGTGCTTGAAAACGCAGTAGAGTATTTTTGGAGTATTACAATTTGGATCGCCTGGATCGACAAGCCGTTCTGATATGTATAACAGTTTGCTTTGTGGCTATGGTGACAGGGATATTGCTGCAACTGCACCTTCTGAGCGACACACATCCCGAAGAGCATGATTCAAAACACTGCTCAGTGTGTCAGCAGTTACTTCTCGCGCCCGGCAAATTTGTTCCGGAGCCGGAACTTACGGTCGAAATGGGCGGCCAAATTAAGTGTTATGTCAACTTTCATTCCGCTATTTGCATAAAACAATTTCACCATCAGCAATTCAATCCGCGGCCACCTCCGGTTGCTCTTTAAGTGCCAAAACATATATTTTACCGACACTTTCAAGGGTGACAGATATCCTAAACTTTTTTATCCCACGTTTGAGTGATTATTTCTCGTCGAACAAGCATTACAAGGAGCATAAGATGCTGAAGAGACTTGTTGAGGTGTTGGTGCCGTTTGCACTGGTGGTTTTTCAGAATATTGCGTTTGCACAAAATAAAACAGAGGATGTAAATTCTATTGAAGAACCAAACCAACAGATTCTGGAATTGCAGCAGCGCATCAACGAAATGCAAAGAAAATACGATTCTGAAATACATGTTCTAAAAGAACGAATAGGCAGAGATATCGCCATATCCGGAGAGCCGGACAAAGAGACGGAGATTCAATCGCTGCGAGACTTAGCTAAAGCCGAAGATGCAAACGAAACTACCGCCGAAAAGGAACCCGAAGAACAAACCTTTACGTCAGGAGCTCTTGGCCTGCAAGCTTTGAATCCGGAAATAAGCGTTACCGGAGATTTACTTTTTTCATACAGAGATGATATCACGAGCGATCGGAGCAGCGATTTTAGCTTTCGCAATCTTGGCGTTCACCTTGAATCCTGGCTCGATCCTTATTCAAGATTTAAGAGTGCGGTGGAATTTCATGAAGGAGAAACCGAGCTTGGTGAGGCATATTTGACATTATATAATGTAGGTGAGGATTTGAATGTGACCCTCGGTAAATTCCGTCAGCAGTTCGGCGTGGTCAATCGATGGCACAAACACGGTTTGGAGCAGGTCGACTTTCCTCTGGCTCTTCGGAAAATTTTCGGAGAGGGTGGATTGAATCAAACCGGCCTGTCCCTGGATTGGATGATGCCCCCCGCCGGTGTTTCATCACAGCAGTTTACTTTCCAGGTCACCGACGGGTCAAATAATCGTTTGTTCGATGAAAATACAAGTAACAGACCCAGCCTTCTGGCTCACTACAAGAACTACCGGGACCTGTCGAAAGATACCTATCTGGAATGGGGGCTTAGCGGCTTGCTGGGGTGGAATAATGAGTGGGACATGCTTGGCGGCGCCGAACAAAGCAGCAGCAAAATAACAACTGTTTTGGGTTCGGATTTTTCCGTCCTTTGGGAACCGACGGAAAAAATGCGTTATCGAAATGTGGAGTGGCGAAGTGAGGTGTATTTGCTGAATAAAAGACTCCTTGCACCGGACGGTTCCGGCACAGACGACATCAATGCCTGGGGATTGTACAGCTATCTTCAGTCCAAAATCTCGCGTACGGTAGATATTGGAATAAGATATGACTATTATGTTCCCGATACCAAAGGCTATGCGAATCTACCCGGCCCGTTATCATTGTCACCTTTAGCAGTGGCGTCGGACGACCCACATATACAGCAAGTCGGACCTTATATTACCTGGTGGCAAAGCCCCTTTGTCAAGTTTCGCATCGAGTATGATTACAGCCAAAGCAAAGGAATAGAGAATCCGCAACATGTCGTCTGGCTGCAGTGTGTATTCGCTGCCGGACCGCACAAGCATGAACGTTATTGACGGAAGGAGCATAGGTATCATGAAAAAATTATTATACATGTTAACAGCAACTCTGGTTCTTCCGTTAGCTGCTCTATACGCTGCACCGCGAACTTCACCAGCTCAACAAGGCCGTCTTCAGGTTGTCGCGTCATTGCCAGATTACGCCTTTCTCGCCGAGTCTTTGGGAGCTGATCGGGTGAATGTCAAAGCTATCGTCCGGGGCGATCAGGATGCGCACTTCATTCGTCCCAAGCCGTCATTTGCCACTGGATTACGAAACGCCGATGTTCTCGTTACTACAGGTCTGGACCTGGAATTGTGGATTCAGACGGTCATAGATAATTCCGGGAACCACAAAATTCGAAGCGGCCAATCGGGCTATGTTTCGGCCGCCGCGGGGATAAAACTTCGCGAGAAGCCGAAAGTCCTGTCAAGGGTCGAGGGCGGCGTTCACATCTATGGAAATCCGCACATTACCTGCAGTCCCTTGAACATGAAAATCGCTGCCCGGAACATAGCAACTGGCTTAATTAAGAACGATCCGCCGGGCAGACAAATGTACCTTGAAAACTTGAATAAACTACATCTAAAAATCGACGAACGCTTGTTTGGCTCTGAGCTGGTGGAAATATTGGGTGGTGATACCCTGTGCGACCTCGCTGAACAAGATAGGCTGATCCCATTTCTCAAAGAGCAGACATACGAGGGAAAACCGCTCATTGAGTTTCTTGGCGGTTGGATGAAAAAAATGCTCCCGCTCAGAGGCACTCCCATCGTAACTTACCATAAGAATTGGGTATATTTTATTAGCCTTTTTGGGTTAGAGGAGGCGGGAACCGTGGAGCCCAGGCCGGGAATACCACCCTCGCCCAGACATGTGACGAGTCTAATTAACCTCATGCGAAAAAGGGACATAGGGATCATTCTGGCTGCAAACTATTTTGATGAGCAAAAAATTAAAACGGTGGCGTCCCGAACCAATGCCGAAGCGGTTATTGTACCGCTGTATGTGGGCGGAGCAAAAGGCATTGATAATTATTTTGAACTGGTCGATTATTGGGTGGATGAACTCTTAAAGGCGGCAAAAAAGAAAGGCCGAATATAAAAGTCATGATTCGAAAGCAGAGGTGACGAGTGTGGAAACAGTAAGATTCTTTTCAGTTCAAATCGCACTAATCGCTGTTGTGTTGATCTTGCATACCTATATTGGCTTGCACATCATAAGGCGAACCTTAATCTTCTCAGATCTTGTGCTCGACCAGTTGGCGGTGTTTGGCGCTCTTGCGGCAGTGGGCTTGGGAATAGAATACGGCACAATGCAGTCGTATGTGGCCTCGATGGCGGCCGTGCTTTTTGGCGCTATACTATTAGCCTTGATAAAACCAAAACGCCAAAAAATACCTCGTGAGGCGGTCATAGGTATCATGTATGCGCTAACCCTGGTGGCCTGCCTTTTGTTGGCAGATAAACTTACCGGCGGAGATGCCTATGTTAGCAAGACACTGTCGGGATCCATGTTGTGGGTGACCTGGCCTCTGGTCTGTGCAACATCCATAACGTATCTCTTGCTGCTGCTCTTTCACTATAAGTTTAGGCGTAGGTTTATTGAGCTCGCTGAGAATCCACAGACGGTGAGTAATGAAAGGTTCTGGGATTTTCTGCTTTTTACAACTCAGGGTATTATCACCGTGCTAATCGTACCTATTGCAGGGGTCCTGCTTGCCTATGCATTTCTGATGATTCCCGCGGCTATTGCGGCCATGTTCACCAGGAAATGGGCCGGTGCTGTAATTATCGGCTGGAGTGCTGGTTTTACCGCCTGTTTGATAGGTCTTTGTTCGTCGTATTTCTTTAATATGCCGTACGGACCCACGTTGGTTTTATTTTTGGGCCTGTTTTTTGTATGTGCGGCCATTCTTCGTGCCGTGCTCGGTCCAAAGGCCTTCGTTTGGTAAGAAAGGAATTTGGCAATGCTCCAATTAATTCAAATAGTCGGCTTACCTTTTCTTGTATGCGTCATGATGAGTTTTGTTTTGGGATATCTGGGTATACATGTGCTCAAAAGAGAGGTCATATTTGTTGATATTGCACTGGCTCAGGTAGCTGCGGTAGGTACTATCGTGTCCCATCTCGCCTTCGATGCCCACGAGAACTCGCTACTTTCGTATGTATGTTCGCTGGCAGCCGTTTTCGGTATGGCGGCTTTTTATACTGTAGCTCGAACCAGTATTGTTCAAATCTCCCTTGAGGCGATTATCGGTATTTCTTATGCGATCGCTGCGGCGGCGGCCCTTTTCCTGGTCGGGATGAAACCGGGTGGTCATGTACATATTCAGAATATACTATCAGGATGTCTTTTGTGGGCAGATGGGCGAGACGTTGTCTTTGGGGCGCTGACTTTTTCTACAGTCGGCTTTTGTTTATATCTTGTTCGGAAGCCCCTGATGAGCCTCTCCATGAGTTACCGGCGCACCCCCCCTAAGGGAGCCAAGGCAATATTCTGGGATTTCATTTTTTATTTACTGCTTGGTATCGTTATTACGCTGTCCGTCCAAATGGGCGGTGTGGTCCTTGTATTTGCGTACCTTATTATACCGGCAACGATATCCGCTGTTTTTACTTCGCGCCTTGACATACAGTTGATTATTATTTGGATAGCAGCCATATCGGCATCAATATTCGGCCTTTTGTTCGCGTATTATCTTGATTTTTCAATTGGACCGGCTATTGCTCTGCTACTGGGAGTCGAATTAATAATTGCCGCCGTCATCGGCAAATTAATAAGAGTTTAATGTAAAACGGTTTAAATTACCGATAAGGACTTCGGAATGGGTAAACGAATAAAACTATTTATACTTACTGCCTCGGTGGCTATCGCTATCGCAGGCTGCCAAAAAATTGCTGATGGCCCCGTAATTGAGGATAAAGTGCCTCCTGCCCGGCAGAATATCAGTATTAACGAGCTTGCCGTGGCTCTTGGGCTGCGCGTCAGCGAATCGAAGCCGACGCACGTGACCTTGAAGAATTCGTCCAATACGGTAATGATTTTTATACTGAGCGGAGGGCAGCTTTATGTTAATACAAAGCCGATTGGCGAAGTCGGCCGGGTAGACAGGATGGGAGGGCTAATCTACGTATCGAATTCACTCATCCAGAGGATACGCTCGGCGATGCGAGCTTATACTCCCCCGTCCGTGCATCGAAGGATTTCGGGGACCGTTGTAATCGACGCCGGGCATGGCGGCAAAGATCCCGGCGCGACCAGTATCCTTGGTTTTTACGAAAAAGACGTCAATCTGGTGGTTGCCCGAGAGGTCGCCCGGCTGCTCGAACAAAGGGGGCTCAGAGTCAAAATGACGCGGACGTCTGATTACTCTGTCGAGCTTGAAGATCGTGCGGCGATTGCCAACAATCTCAATGCTGATTTGTTTGTGAGCATCCATTCGGATTCTTTCCCGAAAAGCTCAAGGCGGGGTTTCACGGTTTACATAGCACGTTCGGCGTCGTCATCTTCACGCCAGGCGGCAAATGCCATCGCTCGTTCGATGTCCGGCACAGGTTTGAACAGCTTTGGAGTTCAAACAGCCGGTTACCACGTCCTGACCGATACTCGAGGTCCCGCCGTCCTCGTCGAGTTAGGCTACCTCTCGAACCGAAGCGAAGCCGCCCTACTGAGAAGCAGTTCCTTCCAAACCCGCCTCGCCCAAGCAATCGCCGACGGTATAAGCGATTATTTCAACTAACCCTCCGCCAGCCGGATTTTCCACAAGAGATTCAATAAGCCAGTCAAACTTAGGTTTTTTTACATTTGACACTTGACCCGGCATACCGCATAATTCTACCATGAGCGGTGGAATCTGACGTGTGAGAGCCGATAAGGACAAGTACGCACACGCCAAGACCATTAGGCAGTGACAATTTCATGAGCAAGCTTGAAAGGCTGCTGAGCCGTCGCGTCCGCCTGCAGCTTGTTGGCAGACCGAGGAAGAACAAAAGAGTCAAGAAACGGAAGTAAACCGTGATTTAATAGGTACTGTCCATAGCTTACCGTCAACTCCTCATGTGGTACGACCAGGCGTTGACAAGAACAGGAGAAGAATGACTATGGCAAAAATAGAAGGATTCAGGATTGAAAATTACCGTGTGTTGAAAGACGTTACTCTCGGAAAACTATGGAACACGCAACAAGCTAAGACACTAACGCCTATGACTGCTGTTATCGGAAAAAACGGTGTCGGCAAGAGTTCTCTGTTCGATGCTTTTGGCTTTCTTGCCGATTGCCTGAAATTGGGCGTTGAAGAAGCCTGTGATACCAGAGGTCGGGGAGGATTTGACCGTATTCGTTCTCAGGGAATAAATGAACCGATTAAGTTTCAAGTTTATTACAAGCAAGATGGAAATGCCCGACCGATCACATATGAACTTGCCATTGATGCAGACAAAACCGGACGGCCCTACGTAAAACAGGAACGCCTTCGCCAGCGGCGCAAAGACCAATCATATGGCTGGCCTTTCTCGTTTCTTATGTTGAATGAAGGCAAAGGAGTCGTGTGGAAAGGAGAGGAGCAGGGGCACCAGATTGATGAAGACGAGACGGATTTTGACTTGCTCGAGTTGATGGAGAAAATGAAGGCAACACCACAAAAAGAAGAAGGCCGCGAAACGGAGTTTATTGAACTGCAAGATAAGCGTAAGCTTGGTATTGCAACCCTTGGTGCCCTGAAACAGCATCCCCGAATATCGGCCTTTCGGCAGTTCATTGAAGGATGGTATTTAAGTTACTTTGCTCCGGATGCCGCCCGGAGCTTGCCCTTGGCAGGTCCACAAAAACATTTGAATATCCACGGAGACAATCTCGGCAATGTAGTTCAGTTCATGGAGCGTGAACATCCTAAACGATTTAAGAGTATCCTCAATCGTATTGCTGATAAAATCCCCGGAATTGACAGGATCGATACCGAAGAGAGTCCGGATAAACGGTTGCTTCTCCGTTTTAATGACAAAGGCTTCGATGATCCGTTTTTCGCCCAGCAAATGTCTGATGGTACGCTTAAGGTTTTTGCCTATTTACTTTTATTGGAAGACCCGGCACCACCGCCATTCATCTGTATTGAAGAGCCTGAAAACGGTCTTTATCACAAACTCCTTGAAACTCTAGCTACTGAGTTTCGTGCACACGCAACCGGCAGGGGAAACGCGCCACAACTCTTCATCACAACTCATCAACCCTATTTTGTCGATGCACTCTCGCCGGAAGAGACATGGCTTCTTGAAAAAGAACGGGATGGCTTTTCGAGTATTCGCAGGGCCAGCGATGATGAAACCGTTAGAGCCATGGTTAACGAGGGATTGCCGCTTGGTAGCCTCTGGTACAGCGATTATCTGGATGCGAGGTAAGCCAATGCACTTTGAAATACTTATCGAAGATGCGTCTGGGAAAATCGCATTGGAATTTATTTTGGAAAAAATCCTTGGTCCAAACGAGCAAGATCACACCTATAGAATAATTCTCTACAAAGGTATTGGCCGTATTCCAAAAGATCTTAGAGGAACGACAGATCCACAGAAGCGGATTCTTCTGGATCGATTACCCAAGTTACTCAGAGGATATGGAAAAAGCCTCCAAGACTTTCCCGCTACGGTTGTCGTGGTCGTAGACCTGGATGATAAGGATTGCCTGGCATTCAAACAAGAAATGCTCGATATTCTGAATGCCTGCAACCCACAGCCAACAACACTGTTCAGGATTGCGATAGAAGAAGGCGAAGCCTGGTTGTTGGGAGACTGTAACGCCGTAAAAGCTGCCTACCCTCGTGCAAAAGAGCCTGTTTTGAACGCTTATGTGCCAGACAGTATTTGTGGTACATGGGAAAAGCTCGCAGATGCCGTCTATCCGGGGGGATCGCAAAAACTTAGACAATTGGGGTGGCCCCATACAGGACAGGCTAAATGCGAATGGGCGAAGAATATTGCTCCCCACTTAGATGTGGAGAGTAATCAATCGAGAAGTTTCCAGGTTTTTCGTGACGGAATCAGAAATCTGGCAGGTATCGTGACCTGATGAATGAGGGAGCATGGTACTACAGTCCCGACCACGGTCAACTCTGCCAGGTTATTGAGTCCCAAACACTTTCGGCCTTAGAGGCAAAATTTGGGGTTAGCCCTTATGAACTATATTTTGGGTTGCTTTGTAAGCCATAGGTTCTTATCTTGACACCATGCTTACTTAGCCATTATCAAGCCTGCTCTGAGCTTGCCGAAGGGATGTTCACGCCAAATCCAGCCGAGCTTTTTGGACAAGATTTACGGGATTTACACAGATTTTGTAGGAATTCCTTAATCCGCGTTCATCCGTGGTTATCAGCAATTAATTCCAACTTTTAATTAACATTTCGATTGCCTTCCGGATTTCATTTACAGAAAAAAAGCATTTAGAAGTGAGTTTTTCTTTCTTTTTTCGGTTATACATAGGTGAAAAGCCATATATGCAAGTCAAGGGCGAATTTATTCAATGACTAATTATACGGATGAAGAACTGATGAATTCTGTTGGGAATCAGGATATTTCTGCTTTCGAGGAGCTATTCGGCCGGTACGAGCGGCGTGTTTTTGGCTTCTTCTATCACATGGCGCCGAATATCGAAGAGGCCAGAGATTGCACGCAGGAGACATTTTTGAGGCTTTGGAAAGGCCGGGCCGGATACACCCCTACAGGGAGATTCTCGACGTATATCTTTCAGATCGCCAAAAATCACTTTTTGCACGAGCACCAGAAGCGAAAATCCCGGATTACTTTGAGGCACTTCGACGGGGACAATACGCCGGGATGCTTGCAGGAGCAGACTCCGTCGGAAAACGGCTATCACCGGGCGGTGGCTCATGAGATCGGATTGACGATTGGCGAGGCGGTTGCAAGTCTCCCCGAGATTCATCGAATGGTGTACATCCTGAGCGAAGAGCAAAAGCTCTCATATAAGCAAATTGCAGACATTCTCGACTGTCCTGTGGGGACGGTCAGTTCCAGGAAAGTCGAGGCGGTACGGAAATTACGAAAGTTGCTGGAGCCTTTGAGAGATGAGGTTCTCGGCAAAGACAGACAGGTGGATAAAAGTGAGGTTGGATAATGATTTCATGTGAGCAGTGCCAGAAAAAAATGGTGGCTATTTTAGATAATGAAGGCTGTGACGGCGACGAAGAATTGACAAACGCCCATCTGAAAGATTGCCCCGCGTGCCGGGCGTTTCGCAAGGATATGGTCAGGATCAGAAAGCGGTTTATCTCCGCCGCTGTGCCCTATTCGTCGGAGGCGGCGAAAAAACAGTTTATGCAAGTCGTCCGGGCCGATTCTCTGCGGCGGGAGAATCGGCTTGACAACAATCGGTCAAAACGTCGGCCGGTGTTGTTCCGGCTGCCCCGAGCGGCATGGATTGCCGGTTTGGCGGGCCTGCTGCTTCTTATTGCATCCTTACTAACTTGTTATTCGCTGGGCAAACAGGTTTCGGACTTGAGAGGCCGGTTGCAGACTTCACAGCAGGAATTGGCCGCCGTCCGGCACGACCAGACTGTAGCACAGGCGGCAAAGCAACTCGAAGATGACCGTGAGAAAGAACAGAAAGCGATTTCCGCCCTTTATTTCCGAATGCGGGAATTAGAAGAACGTTTTGATCGGTATTCTTCGCCGAGAACGACATTTCTGCCGGCGCAGCAGAACCGTAGTTCTGACAGATCGGGTGATATGTAAACAGATGTTCTTTTTGAGAACCTAAAGAAAGAGGTGACAAGATGAATGCGAAAAAGGTATTGATCGTACTTTCGATGCTCGGGCTGTTTTCCGGCTCTATTGCAGCAGAAGAAGCGTACCATGTCGTCAAAATCTGGCCTGAAGCTCCTCAAGGATGGCACTTCTATCAGCCGTTCGGCGTTGACGTAGACGGGTCAGGTAATGTCTACGTCGGCGACAGAGGCAACTTCCGCGTCAAGAAGTTCGACGCCGAAGGCAGGTTCATAACCCAATGGGGAAGCCCTGGCCAAGAGGATGGGCAGTTCAATACGATATATGACGTAAAGGTGGGTAGCTCAGGGATCGTCTACATCTTGGACATAGATGACCCGGCGGACACTCACAGTCGGATCCAGAAGTTCACTCCGTACGGGCAATTTGTTGGGACTTTGGAGAGAAGAACGCCGGATGTCGAGACGAGCATGTTGGCAGTTGCCCTGGCGGTGGATGACAAAGGTAACGTCTTCGTTCTCGCTGTTGATTTTATTAAAAAAGAGAATCGCATCCGCCGTACCGCGATTGAAAAGTATTCCCCGGACGGGGAATTCATCGCGCAATGGGGGACGGACGCTGGTAGCGGGGATGGGCAGTTGCAGTTGCCGACGGCGATAGCTATTGATGCGAAAGGCAACGTTTATGTCGCCGACAACGACAACCACCGTGTCCAGAAGTTTGACTCCGACGGCAAGTTCCTCATGAAATGGGGAACGCAGGGCAAAAAAGAGGGCAGTTTCTCTCGTCCTTGCAGTATAACCATCGACAAGTCAGGAGATGTCTACGTCCTCGACAGACTTGCTGTTCAGAAGTTTACCCCTGTGGGAGAATTTGTGGCCAAGTGGAACATAAAGGGCGGCTCGCGTGGAATTGCTTTGGACTCTCACTCGAATGTCT
>Ga0307379_10002254_pt1 | contig 28846 bp, 42 predicted proteins | sample UN2MG_FD_202237 | JGI IMG/M metagenome (GOLD analysis project Ga0307379, IMG submission 202237) | Soil microbial communities from Risofladan, Vaasa, Finland - UN-2 | ecosystem: Environmental > Terrestrial > Soil > Coastal area > Acid sulfate soil | place: Finland: Risofladan, Vaasa | collected...
AAGCTGTTCTACGCAGACGGCACCAAGTGGCAGTTCATGGCGATCAGTTAATTAATCTGGGCGGCTTTCGGGCCGTCCATTTTACGGAGTTTTTATGGCTGTTATCTACCTTGTTCACGACGTCCACGGCGCAAAAGTTGCCATCTCTGAAGAAGAAGCGCGCTGCGACGAAGAGTATGGTTGGGAACGCTTTTACCCTGACGCCCCTGTAGTGGCGCCCGTTAACGAAATGTCGGCGGGCAGCAAACGCCGCCGCGCAACGCAGGAAGACTAACCAATGGAAACGGCTGGGGACATAATTAACGGTTCGCTTAGGCTTCTAGGCGTTCTGGCAGAAGGCGAAGTTCCATCGGCTGAAACGTCGCAAGACGCACTGCGCGCCATGAACCAGATGATTGATAGCTGGAACACTGAGCGCCTCGCGGTCTTTTCGACGCAGGACCAGATATTCACATGGCCGTCAGGCCAACTGTCGCGCACGCTCGGCCCTTCCGGCGACTTCTCCGGCAACCGCCCCGTGCTGCTTGAGGACTCAACGTACTTTAAAGACCCCGGCACTGGCGTCAGCTACGGCATCAAATTCATTAACCAGCAGCAGTATAACGGCATCGCGGTCAAGACCGTCACGTCCACCTACCCGCAGGTTATCTTCGTCAACATGACGTTCCCCGACATCGAAATGTACGTCTATCCGCGCCCTACGCGCGATCTGGAATGGCACTTCATTTCGGTCGAAGAACTCACCCAGCCAGCAACGCTGGCGACCACACTGCATTTCCCGCCCGGCTATTTGCGTGCGTTCCGTTACAACTTGGCGTGCGAGATGGCACCTGAGTTTGGCGTTGAGCCGTCACCGCAAGTGTCGCGTCTGGCTATGGCATCGAAGCGCAACCTGAAGCGCATCAACAACCCTGACGACATCATGTCCATGCCGTACAGCATTGTGGCGACGCGTCAGCGGTTCAACATCTTCGCGGGTAACTATTAATGAAGACGCCGATCCTTGGGTCGGCGTATGTCGCAAGAAGCGTCAACGCCGCAGACAACCGAATGGTGAACCTCTTTCCGGAAATCGTACCGGAGGGCGGCAAAGAGCCAGCCTTTCTCCAGCGCGCGCCGGGGCTAACCCGTCTGGCTACCATCGGCATCGGGCCTATCCGCGGGCTGTGGCAGTTCGGCGATTACGGCTACGCCGTGTCTGGCCCTACGCTGTTCCAGATTGACAGCAACTGGAACGCGGTCGCCAAAGGCACCGTAGGCGGCACTGGCCCTGTCAGCATGGCTGACAACGGCACGCAGCTATTCATAGCCGCCAACCCATTAGGTTACATCTACAACGCCGGCACTGACGCGTTCCAACAGATCACTGACCCTGACTTCCCCGGTGCAGGCACGGTCGGCTACATCGACGGCTATTTCACGTTCAACGAACCGGGCACACAGAAGATTTGGGTAACGTCGCTGCTCGACGGCACGGCTGTCGATCCGCTGGAGTTTGCCAGCGCCGAAGGCAATCCAGACAATGTGGTCGCGGTCTTTGTGGACCACCGCGAAGTCTGGGTGTTCGGCACCAACTCGACCGAAGTCTGGTACGACGCAGGGCTGCTCGACTTCCCGCTGACGCGTATCCAAGGCGCGTTTAACGAACTGGGCTGCGCGGCGCCGTACAGCGTCGCCAAGATGGACAACCAAGTCTACTGGCTGGGCAAAGACGCCCGCGGTCAAGGCATCGTCTACCGCGCCGCTGGCTACATCGGCCAGCGCGTGTCAACGCACGCTATCGAATGGCAGATGCAAGAGTATGCCGACATCTCGGACGCCACAGGCTACACGTACCAGCAGGACGGCCACAGCTTCTACGTGCTGAACTTCCCGTCGGCCAACACGACATGGGTGTATGACGTCGCCACCGGCGCATGGCATGAGCGCGCGTCGTTTGTTAACGGCGAGTTTAACCGTCACCGCGCCAGCAGCCAGATGTTCTTCAACGCTACCACTGTTGTCGGCGACTACCAGAACGGCAAGATTTACGAGTTTGACCTGAACGAATATTCCGACGACGGCAGCCCGCAGAAATGGTTGCGGTCATGGCGGGCGCTCCCGACAGGCGCTAACAATCTGGCCCGTACTATCCAGCACTCTATGCAGCTTGACTGCGAGACAGGCGTTGGCCTGAACAACGGCCAAGGCGAAAACCCACAAGTCATGCTGCGTTGGTCTGACGATGGCGGGCACACATGGTCGAACGAACACTGGAAGTCGATGGGACGCATTGGCCGGTCTGGCTACCGCACGATCTGGCGCCGCCTTGGTGCGACGCTGAAGATACGCGACCGCGTCTACGAGGCGTCAGGGACTGACCCTGTACGCATCTACATCATGGGTGCTGAACTGCTACTGTCAGGGACGCGGGCCTAATGGCGCTTTCACCGATCAACCCTACCCAGCTAACGCCGCCGCGTGTCGATCTGATCGACCAGCGGTCAGGCGCTATCAGCCGTGAATGGTATCGGTTCTTCCTGTCGCTGTTGACTGCGACGCAGACTAACCAAGAAGAAGTCGAGTTAGCGCCAGATGCTACGTCGCTGATAGCGACCTATGACTCCGTATTTGCTGACGCTATTCAGGGGATAGAAGCCGCGCCGGTTCCGCAAGTCAGCAATACGATCAGCACTAACTATATTGACTTTGAGTTAGACGCGCCGCACGTCGGGAAAATCGGACGTATGGCGTGGAACCCGACCGACCAAACGCTTGACCTTGGTATGGAATACGACGTAATCCAACAGATTGGGCAGGAAACATACGCCCGCGTTGAAAACATGACCGGAGTAGCAATCCCTAACGGAACGGTGGTTGGCTTCGTTGGTGTTGGTGCAAGCAATACTTTGTCTGTTGCGCCTTATCTTGCTGATGGGGCAACGCCAACGCTCTACATCCTTGGCGTCATGACGCACGACCTACCGGATAGCGGCGAGGTTGGCTATTGCAACGTCTGGGGACACGTTCGCAATCTGGACACAAGCGCGTTCACCATAGGCGATATTCTTTACGCATCGCCAACGGTAGCGGGTGATTTTACCAATGTTAAGCCGACTGCTCCTGACAACGTAATCCCACTTGCTGCCGTGCTGAAGGTTGGCGTGACTGATGGCGAGATTTTCGTTCGCCCTACAATCGAGCAAGAACGTTATTACGGCGAGTTTTACAACACGACTGGCGTTACTCCTGTAGCCGCAAACACTGCCTATGCCCTGTCATGGGACGGAGCAACCATTTCGGACGGCGTTATGGCTACGGGAAGCCAGATTGAGGTATCTGAAAGCGGACTATTTCAGTTTAACGCACGGGTTCAATTTTCATCCGGTAACTCCAATACAAAGAGCGCATGGCTTTGGTGGAGGCTTAACGGAACGACAACCTATTCAAACAGTGCGGTGATTGGAACTCTTTCCACAAACAACGGATATGTGGTATTGCGTAACTCGCAGTTCTTCTCTCTTGCCGCTGGGGATTATATTGAGTTGATGTGGGCGGTAGATAATACAGGCCTTGCACCGACAAACGTAGCGGCTACGGCTTTTGCCCCTGCGGCGCCGTGTGGGCTAGTTGAAGTTACGCAAATTCAGCAGTAGGATTATCTTATGACCGTATCCATTAGTAACATCATTCCCGCCAAGACCGCGGAGAACGCGCAGACTACACAGTACATATCGAATGGCGTACAGACGATCATCGACAAGTTTACCGCGACGAACTACAGCGCGACGGCTGCGACGATTAGCGTCAACCTTGTCACGGCTGCGGGCGCTGCCGGCAACGACAACTTGATCGTCAAGTCGAAAACGCTTCAAGCTAGTGAGACTTACACCTTTCCTGAACTGGTCGGCCATGTGCTGCCCAACAATGGCTTCATCAGCACAATCGCAGGCACGGCGTCGGCGATCAACATCCGCGCGTCAGGCCGTCTGGTTAGCTAATGCCGGTGACAGTCCGCACCGCTACTGTCGAAGACCTACCATGCTACATGGACTTGGCGGAAGCGTTTGTGGCGACGACACCTGTAAACCATCTGATCCCGTTTAACCGCGACAGCACTGCGGCGTTCGTCGAAGGTGCGCTGGACAACGAAAACATGGTTGTTTTGGTGGCTGAAGATGCAGGCGAACTGATCGGCATCACGGCGGCGATTGCGTACCCTATGTACTTCAACCCATCGAAGCTGGTGGCGCAGGAGTTGTGGTGGTATATCAAGCCTGACGCAAGGGGCGGAACAGCATCAAAATTGCTGTTTCAAGAGATAGAAAAATGGGGTAAGAGTAAACAAGCCGAAGCTATGTTTATGATTGCGTTGGACAACGACCGCGTCACGACTATGGCAAAAATGTACGGACGCTTAGGATACGCGCCCACAGAACGTGTATTTGTAAAGGGATTAAACTGATGGCAATCTCCACCGCAGCAGCGATTTTAGGTGCCGCCGTCATCGGCGGTGCCGCGTCGGCATCAGCGTCCAGTAAAGCCGCTAAGGCGCAAACGCGGGCAGCCCAAGACGCTAACGCCGCACAAGAACGTATGTTCGAGAAGCAGACGCAACTGCAAGAGCCGTTTCGTCAGGGCGGCCTCACCGCGCAGAACGAAATCATGCAGCTTCTCGGCATCGGCGGCGACAAGACCGCCGCTGGCTACGGCAGTCTCGGTAAGTCTTTTGGCACCGATCAATTCCAGCAAGACCCCGGCTACGCTTTTCGTCAATCGGAAGGCATGAAGGCGCTTGAGCGGTCGGCAGCGGCGCGCGGCAACCTCATGTCGGGCAGCACCATGAAGGGTATCCAGCGTTTTGGTCAGGACTTGGCAAGCCAAGAATACCAGAACGCGTTCAACCGCTATCAGGTCGAGCGGTCGGCCAAGCTGAACCCGCTGCAATCGTTGATGGGTTCCGGTCAGTCCGCAGCCAATGTGATGACCGGCGCCGCAGGTCAGATGGGCCAGAACGAAGCCTCCAACATCTACAACGCCGGTCAAGCCCGCGCGTCTGGGTACATCGGTCAAGCTAACGCGCTTAACACCGCGCTGGGCCAAGTAGCTGGATACGCGGCGCAAGCACCGTTGAACAACGCTATGATTAACTATTACAACAACGCGGCTCCAAGCGGCGGCGGCGCGCCGGGCGGCGGGTTTGGCTCCAGCACGGGCAACTATTTGCCGGGTATTCCAAGAGGTTATTGATATGCCAAACCAGATGATAGCACTTCAAGCGCGCAACCCGCAGCTTCCGGACCCTGCCCGCCAGACCGCACAGTTTGCCAACATGATGAACATGGCGTCGCAACAGCGCGCAGCGCAACTCCAAGGCGAACGTATACGTCAGGAGATGGAATACGAGACGGAATTGCAGGAGCCTAGATTAGCTGAAGCAGGTGCAAAGGCAGATACGGAACGACTAAAATATGCCATGCTTTTTTACAAAGAGTCTGCAAATGACCTTATTAATTCAAACACGCCTGAACAGGCAGTATCTCGCGGCGAACGCTTAAAAGCTATGTTTCCAGACCCTGCGCTTCAAGCGCGGATAGACGAAACAATAACAGACTTAGTAAGCGACCCAAGCCAGTTTGAAGCTAAACGCAGGCAAATGCTTCGCAACACTTTAGACGCTGAAAAGCAGCTTGCTATAGAACATAGTGATGTGTTTGACGCCGAAGGAAACTTAATTCTTATGGAAAGAAGCCCTGTGGGCGCTTTTCCAACCAGAGTAACCCCCGGAGTTATAACTGACCTTCCGTCTACTGCAACGCAAGCCTCGCCACCCCGCGCAACGCCAACCGCGGGCGCCGGTACATCCGCAAATATGCGCGCGACGCGCGGTGCCAACACAACGCCGCAAGACCTGATAAACCAAGGGATGAACCCTAATAATATTCCTTCTGGTATGCCTACTTCGCGTCCAGTGTCGTTCAACCAAAGCGATATGGCCGGCGCTGGCGCAGGGCAGATGACGCCTGATGTGATGTCGCGCATTGTTAACTCTGCGTTTGAAACAGGCGTTATGGCGCAGGTGGACTTTGACCAGCTTTTAGCATCTCAGCCGCCGCAGAATAAGCAGGCGCTTATGAACGCATTTCAGCAAGCCAACATCACGCTGCAAGCCGATGCACCGTCGCTGGCTGACAGCGGAATGGGCCAGCAGCAGATGGCGGCTAACCCTGTGCAAAGGCCGCAGTCGCAGTTTGCTGATTTGCGTGGCCCAGCGCCGCAGTCACAGACCGCTGGTCTGCGTGGCGCGCCGCCTATGGAACAGACGCTGGCGCAGTACCAAGTTGGCCAGCAAATTAAAGGCCGCAATCCAAATATGGCGCTGACCCCATCGCCAGTTGCCCCTGCCGTTCTTGCGGCGCAAGAAGCGGCAAAAACGACTGCACAAGAGCAAGCTAAGGAAGCGGCAGCAGCAGCGGCTGCGCCAGCCTTGGCGCAGCGCGAACGTAACCTAGCGTTTAGTAAAGAGCGCGGCACGGCAGATGCAAAGTTTATGGAGTTGGCGCCAGCCGTAGTAGAAGCATCTAATGAAGGTCGCAACATTCTAAACCAGATGGTTGGTGATGCGTATGTAAACAAGCAAGGCCAAATCACAGTACCTAAAGGCGGTCGCCGCCCGCACTCAGGTTTTGAAGGTGTTGTTGGATTGGGCTTTCCGGGTATGCGGTTTGTACCCGGTTCACCGGAAGCGGATTTTGACAAAAAATTCAAGCAAGTGGTTGGTAAGGCGTTCCTTAAAGCGTTCAACGACTTGAAGGGCGGCGGGCAAATTACAGAAAAAGAAGGTGAAAAAGCAACAGAAGCCATAACGCGGCTGTCGCGGTTCTCGTCTGAAGTTGAGTTTATCCGCGCCGCACGCGAATTGGAGAACATTCTTGCAAAGGGTGAGCAGCGTGCGCTTGATCGCCGGGCGCGCATAGAAGGTAAAGCTGCGCCGCGTGTGTCAACGCCAACCAGCAAAAAAAGCAAACCAAGAGAGTTGGTATTTAATCCGGCTACGGGGGACTTTGACTAATGCCCGACATTCGCGTTACAGGTCCAGACGGAAATGTATATCGGTTTAAAGAAGGAACGTCGCGCGAAACCATGCGCGCGGCGATGGCAAAATGCTTCCCTAAAGTTAGCCGCACTGAAGCGGTTATATCTGGTATTGAACGCGGCCTGAAGCCTATTGCTGAAGCATTGGATTATATTAACCCTGCGGCTTATTTTCTTTCTGCAAAGCCTTCGGCGCAGACTAAAAAACAGTTGGCACAAACTGCTGCTGGTGCGCGGACGCAAAGACCCAACTACTACACCGGCGGCAAGATTGCCGGCGAAGTTATCGGGACGGCGCCAGCAGTAAGTTTGGGTGGCAGCGGTCTTGCAATTTTGGGTCGCGAAGGGGGTAAATACGCGGCTAAAAAGTTGGGTGCAACCGGCGTAAAAACGGCGGCGCGCGTTGTAGAAAACATCGGAAAGTCCATCGCACGCGGCGGTGCCGGTGTGCGGGCGCCAACAAAGGCGGCTGTTACCAGAGGCGCACCAGTAGCTACATCTAAGGCCGCGCGCGTTGGTTTGCGCGCCACCGGCGGTGCGGGCGCCGGCTTGATTTCCGCGGGGTTGACCGATGCGGATATATCCGATGCGTTGGTATCTGGCGCGCTGACGCCTATTGCGCTTAACGTAGGTAAGCATGGCGCTGGCGCTGTGTTTGATTTTATGGCTGGACGCGTAGGCCAAGTACAAGCGGCGCAGATAATGCGGAACCTTGTAGCCGATAAGAGCAGCAAGATCGTAGAGGCGTTGAAGAATGCGCCGCGCGACATCAAAGCTAATACGGCTGAATTTCTTGCGTCGCAGGGACTGCTTACTCCAGAGTTGGCCGCAGCTACTAGGCTTGTTACGGGCGGCGTAGCCAGCAAACCGCTGCGCGACGTGGCGACAGCGCGGGCGGCGGAACAGAATGCAATGCGAACAGCTATCCGCGGCGGCAAAACCCAGACGGAAGCAGTAAGCAATATAGCAGAAACTAAAAAAGCGTTGCAGGATGTAACAGGTCCGCAGCGCGAAGGGGCGCTTGGGGCGTCTGACATTGGGCGAACACAAGTTATTCCGCTTGAAAGGGAAGCCGCGCGCCTACGCCAGTTGGCATCTGAAGAAGCTGAGAACGCGCGGCGGCTGCTCACGGCGAACGACCGGAGCGCAACTCTTATCCGTGAAAGTGGCTTGCGTTTACCTGCCGATATAAAACGGCAGCGTGAGATTGTCGCCGGATTGGAACGCTTTGGGGGCGAAGCGGCGGATAGGTCGGTTGTGGCGGGGGCAGACGCCCGCGCGGCAGAAGCCGCCGCAGCTAATTTGCGCGCGCAAGGGCTACAACCGTTAGATATTTCAGGCTTAGTATCTACGCTGCGTCAAAAAGCGTCGGAGGCTGAATTTGTAAGCCCTGATCGGTTTAGGATACTGTCAGAATTTGCAAACAATCTGGAGCGTCGCGCCGCTAAAATGGGCGGCGTCATTGATGCTACAGGGCTTTATTTAGCCCGCCGCGAAATGGGTAATTTTGTACGTAATATTTTAGATACGACAGACCCTAAAGCGTTGCGCCAAGGCACAGCGCAGCTTGTTGGTGAAGCGCAGCCTTTAATTGATGACGCTATTGAAGCGGCTGGCGGTAAAGGTTGGCGTGAATATCTGAACACGTTTGCTGAAGGTATGAAAGGTATTGAACGTCAAGAACTTCAACGTGAACTTACCAAACTGTCTCCCGCAAGGTTTGCTAAGGTCATGGAGGGTGACGACCCTGAATTTGTAGAGGGTATTTTAGGTTTTGGCCGCGGCGACATCAACGCCGAACTGCAAAGCCCAGTGTTAGACACCGCTAAAAAACTTGGCGGCGACATCAGCGCAACCCGTGCCGTAGCCCAAACAGGTCTTGAAGATTTAGACCCGGCGCAAAAACTTAGCCTAGCCAGCGGCGCGCAAGCAAGCGTCCGCGAAGCAATGGAACCGGGTACGGCTAACTTCCTTTTGCGTGGTGCGTCGCGTGTAGTCGGCGGTTTGCCGGGCGTGTACGGCGGCGGACAGTTTGCTACGGAAGCAGAAAAGAAGTTGGCTGAACGGATGTCAACAGGCATCATGCGTAAATTGGCGCCGTCGTTGGCGTCGCCATCAAAAGCGGGCGATCTGTTACGAGTGCAGCCTTCAACAGAATATATAGATAGGTTTATAAACCGCGCGCCGGCGGCTGTCAGGAATACGATGGCACCTATGCCGGCGCGCGTTGAAGACATCAATACGGAATTGATGTTTTCTCAATATGACCCTGACTCCGGCGAACCGCTGATAGACATCGACTATTCCGAAGGTTATCCCGTGCCGATATACGGCAGAGTATCACGCAACAGTATGAGACGCTAACCCATGACAACCATCGACCAGACCCAAGCACAACTCAACACGCACGAACAGGTCTGCGCGTTCCGGTATGAAAGTATCTGTGCGCGGTTGAAGCGTCTTGAAACCATAGGTATGTCTGTGGCCGGCACAATCATTCTGCTGCTAATCGGCATACTTATAAAAGGTACGCCATGACTATCATACTGGGCCAGCGTAGCCTGTCCCGGCTTGAGGGCGTGCATCCAGACCTTGTCCGCGTTGTCAAGAAGGCGGCTGCAATGTCCGACCTTGACTTCACGGTGCTAGAAGGCTTGCGTACCGTCGCGCGCCAGACGCAGTTGGTCAAGCAGGGCGCGTCGAAGACGATGAACTCACGTCACATTACAGGACACGCTGTCGATTTAGCGCCGCTGATCGACGGTAAAGTATCTTGGGACTGGCCGCTCTACCATCGGTTAGCCAAGATTGTGAAGGCCGCTGCGGCGGATGAAAAAGTGCCGCTCCAGTGGGGCGGCGATTGGCGGACGTTCAAGGATGGCCCGCATTGGGAACTGCCTTGGAAGTCCTACCCGAAAGGAAAATAACATGAAAATCGTATCTTTTTTAGTTAGCCGTTTGAAAGAGCCTAGCACCTACGCTGGCTTTGCTGGCATTGCCTTGGCCCTTGGCTTGTCCAGTGAAGAATGGTCAGCCATCGCTACTGCTCTTGCAGGTATTGCCGGCGTCGCGGCTATGTTTTTAGTTGAGTCCCCAGCACAATCCGCTGACTAATGATAAAACTACTGTCGTCTTTGCTGTCGTTGCTTGACCGCCTTTGGGCGGCGTGGAGCGAAAACAAGCTGCGGCAGCAAGGACGTCAGGAAGCTATCAAGGAAGCGAACGATGCAATTAACAGGCAAATCGAACTGGGCGAAGCTGCCGTTGCTATTCCTGATCCTGAGCGTGACGAGCGGCTGCGTAACAGATTTGACCGCTCCCGCACCGATAAATAGTTACTGCGCTATCGCAAAACCCATTACCTACAACGCTACGCAAGACACACCTGAAACGGTAGCTGAAGTCGAAGCACACAACAGTCGCTTTATTTGTCTGTGCGAACAAGACTGTCCCGCCACCGCTCCAGATACCAAATAGCTTTGCGTACCTCTTGACCGACCGCGTCCTTGCGTCCGGCACGGCTGACATATTTCAGGGCGTTGCCGCGGCAGTAACCGGCAAACTCTTCTGGCGATAGCTTGGCCTGAATGTAGTCGATAGCTTCTATTCCGCCAGCCTTGTAATGGTCAGGCTCAATAGCCGACTTAAACTGCATGGCCTCTACCCACGACCCAGCATCGCTCTTGTCGTCTATCATTTCTTCAACCTCTTCATAATCTCGACACGCTCCCGCGCCGTCCGCATCGCGGAGTATCTTTGGTGCAACCGCCGTGCGAGGGCTGGCCGCTTGTGCGTCTTCAGTTCAACGTCCAGCGCGTCCTTTAGCTGCTCTTCCGTAAGGTCGGACAGCACGGCGATCATCGACCGCCAGTTTAGCTTACTCATTTTTCAATTCCTCTAAGGCTATGTCGGACACCGCACGCTTGTCGTGCAGCGCCGCCCATATACGTTCGTCAATACTCTTTTCGGTTAACATCACATAGACCCAGACGTCCTTCGTCTGGCCGCTGCGGTGCAGGCGTCCGACTGTCTGCTCGTACAGTTCCAGCGACCACGGCAGCGACAGGAACACCATGTGGCATCCGCCATGCTGTAGGTTCAGGCCGTGGCCTGCCGACTTAGGGTGGGCCAACAGCAATTCGACCTGCCCTGCGTTCCAGTGTTCGATGACGTTGTCGTCGTCCATTGTCTTTGCGTGCGGGAAGCGGCGCTTCAGTTCCGCCAACTCTTCCTGATAGGTGTAGGCGACGATGGTGTTCGCACGCTGGTTCTCCGCCAGCAGTTCTTCCAGCCGATCAAACTTGTGGCTGCTGAACCAGATGGACGGCGTGCCAGCGTCGCGGTTGTAGACAAAGCCTGACGCCATCTGTTGCAGCTTGGTTGTCACCGACGCGGCGTTCTGCGCTACGATCTGGTCGTCGCCAAAGCGCACGACATATTCGCGCTTCATCTTTTCGTATGGCTTGCGGTCGTCCAGCGCGACGCGCACTTCTGTGACGTGGCACGGCGGCAGCTTGTCCTTATACTCGCCCGGCTCCAGCACAAACGTCGCAGGGCGGATGCGCTGCATGACTTGCTCCAGCGCGCCGGCTGCGGGAACCCACTGGCCGAAGTCGCGGTTGGTGCATATGAAATACTGCTGCATGAACGCACCCTTGGCGCGGCCCAGCAGCGTCTGGTCAATGATCTTGCACTGGCCGAAGACATCCTCCAGCCCGTTCGACGTGAACGAACCTGTCAAACCCCAGCGCACCTTGACGTTAGCCAGCAGCTTGTCCAGCGCCTTGAAGCGTTTGCCGCTGGGGTTTTTCAACCGCGTCAGTTCGTCAAACACAACTCCATCAAAACTTGATAAATCCTCTAGCTTATCTAGGTTGTCATAGTTAATGACGACAACACTGGCATCACTTCGTAACGCATCCACCCTTTGCGCTGGTGTGCCGACAGCCAGCGCCGGAGTGATGCCAGACCACTTCGGTGCTTCAACAGGCCACACGTCCGTACAGACGCGCTTCGGCGCTACCACCAGCCAGCGTTTGACATGGCCGTCGCGCAGCATCTCATCCATCGCCGTCAGGGTAATGGCCGTCTTGCCCGCGCCGACAGGCGCAAGGATCATGGCGCGGTCACGCTCGTACAGAAACGACGCAGCCTCTTGCTGGTACGGCCTTAGCTGAAGCGTTTGAGCCATGCGTCCACATCCTCTTTAGACCAGAGGCAGGCGTAGTGCTGCTTGGTGTGCGTCATCTCATCGGAAAAAATACGCTGCAACGCAGACAGCCGACCGTTCGGCTGCTTCAGTTCCACGAACCATGCCTCACCGTTGGGCATACAGGCTATGCGGTCGGCGACGCCGATCTGCGTAATGCTGCGGAACTTATAGGCAAAACCGCCCGCCGCCCGCACGCGTTTACAGAAATACCGCTCTATCTCTTTCTCAGTCATAAAAGGGGGCTACTACAAAATTTTTTGCATTTCAAGGGTTGCATCAAATTTTGTTGTCTGTATGGTGAGGGTTCAAACAGTAAAGTGAGGTACGATATGCAACATAGTAAGATAGTCGGCGGTTCGACCGCCAAACGCGTCATCAACTGCCCCGGCAGTGTGGCGCTGGTGGACACCGTTCCGCCAAAACCCAGCAGCAGCTACGCCGACGAAGGCACGCTCCTGCATGACACTATAGCAACTATATTAGAGCGTGACCTTGACCCGTACAGCATGGTCGGCACGGCCTATGAGAAGACCGTGCTGACTGAAGCACTGGTCGATGACAAGCTGATACCGGCGCTGCGCGCGCTGGACGAGATAGACCCGCATGGGGAGATGGAATATGCTGTTGAGAGCAGGGTTGGTTTTGGTGATTTTCTGCCTGACGTTTTTGGTTCTACCGATCTTCTTGGTCGCATTGGTGATAGAGCGGTCGTTCTGGATTGGAAGTTTGGCGATGGCGTGGCTGTCGAAGTCGAAGAAAACGCGCAGCTACTCTTCTACGCTGCGGCAGCTAAACGCACGGCGGATACGGCATGGGCTTTCAAAGACGCAAAAGAAGTCGAACTGATTATTGTCCAGCCGCCCTACGTCAAGCGTTGGGTGACAGACCTTGCGCGCGTTGACGCGTTCGAGAAAGAACTTGCCGCTGCCGTCAAGATTGCGAAGCGGCCAGACGCGCCGTTGGCGTCAGGCGACCATTGCAAGTGGTGCGCGGCCAAGCCTATCTGCCCTGTGATGACAGGCGCTGTAGACCGCGCACTGAAAGCTAAGATTGACGCGCTGCCGATTGACCAGATTGCACACTATCTGGAACAGGCGCCGCTGATTGAAGCGTTCATCAAGGACTTGCAGCAGATGGCGCACGGGCTTCTGGAAGAAGGCCGTAAAGTCCCCGGCTGGAAGCTGGTCAACAAACGCGCCACAAGACAGTGGACAAATGAGGATAAGGCTGTAGCCTTCCTAACGGGTGTTGGTGTAGAAGCATGGGGCGACCCCAAGCCGCTGTCACCAGCCCAAGCGGAAAAGGCTTTGAAGAAAGCCAAGATAGAATTGCCAGCGGACTTAGTTGTCGCTGTCTCCACAGGCTCTACCCTTGCGCCGGAAAATGATCCCCGGCCAGCGGTTTTGCAAATCGGGCAGACGCTTACCAAAGCCATGTCTAAAATCCAGTAAACAGAAAAGGTACAATACAATGTCAAATATCACAACTTTTGGCGGCGCTAACTTGCCGTCCGTACAATCACTCTCCGGCGCGTTGCGCTCCATCCAGTCTGAGGTCGCCCCCGGCGGCACAGTCATTCTGAAGATGGACAAGACAGGCCATTGGGTTTTCGGTGCAGACCAGACCGAAGTCGAAGACGGCAGCCTGTGGGCAGCCAATCCGTTCTCGTTCGTTCACGGCTATATTGCGTGGGGTAACGGCGAAGTGCTGGCTGAGAAGCTGGTTCCGGTGTCAGAGCCGCTGCCAGAGTTAGAGCCAGCGCCATCAGGCGCAACGCGCGGATGGGAAATGCAGGTCGGCATGATGCTGGTTTGCACGAACGGTGAAGACAAGGATATGCAGGCGCGCTTCACGGCTACATCAGTCGGCGGCAAGCGTGCAGTGCAGGCGTTGGCAGTTGCCATCGCCGATCAGGTGGATAAGGACCAGACTAAGCCTGTGCCATTGCTCACACTGACGTCTGAGCATTACCAGCACAAGACCTATGGTCGTATCTATACGCCTATCTTTAATATTGTCGATTGGGTGTCGATGGACACCGCATCGGCTGAAGAAGCAGATGACGCGGAGTTGGAAGTCGCCGCTGAAGCTGAAGCCGCTGATGGTGCGCGTCGTCGTCGTCGCGTAGTATAACAGGGCGCGAAAGCCGGGGGTGAACCACCACCCTCGGCGAGTAGCGGAAGAGTGAGAACTTCTATGTCTAAATTATGGGTTGACTTTGAAACGCGTAGCCGTTGCGACCTTCGCAGCCGCGGCGTGTACAATTACGCGCAGGACGCCAGCACTGACGTTCTGTGTATGTCATACGCATTTGATGACGAAGACGTGCGGACGTGGCTCCCCGGTGAGCCTTTCCCGCAAGCCGTCAAAGACCACAAAGGGCTGGTGTACGCGCACAACGCCGCGTTTGAGCGCCTGATATTCTGGTATGTCCTTCAGGTAAACTTCAAGCTGGAGCAGTTCTATTGCACCGCAGCGCAGGCCCGCGCCAACTGTGCGCCGGGCAGCCTTGAAGATGTGGGCCGGTTCGCTGGCGCGACCATGAAGAAAGACCACCGCGGCGGACAACTGATCCGCGCGCTGTCCATCCCGCAGTCAGACGGCACATTCCGCGAGGATGCCGCGCTGATGCAGGAGATGGTTGACTATTGCGAACAGGATGTGCGGGCCATGCGCGCCATCGCGCAGGCGCAGCGTCCGCTGTCGGCAGAAGAGTTGGCCGACTACCACACTAACGAGCGCATCAACGACCGCGGCGTCCTGCTTGACAGGCCGTTGGCGCTGGCGGCTGTGCGCTACGCTGAAACTGAATTGGCTGAGATACAAGACATCGTCGCAGAGGTGACGCAGGGCGAGATAACGTCCGTCCGCAGCCCCAAGATGCGTAAGTGGGTGCTGGACCGCGTAGGGCCGCAGGCGCTCGAACTGGCAACGCTTTACAAAGACGGCGAAGCCAAGCTATCCATTGACAAGAACGTGCGCGCTAACCTGCTCACGCTGGCGGAGGAGAACCCCGATGAAGTACCGGCAGAAGTTGCGGAAGTCATCCAGTGCGCAGACGATCTCTGGGCATCGTCCGTGGCAAAATTCCAGCGTGCCGCGGCGCTTGCTGATGAGGAAGATTTTCGAGTTAGAGGAGCATTTGTATTTGCAGGAGGCAGTGCTACTGGCCGCGCTTCATCATTTGGGCTTCAGGTCCACAACTTCCCAAGAAAGTGTGCCGACGACCCTGCATTAGTACGGCAGGCTATGGTGCGCGGACACCAGATTGTCCCCGAATATGGTCGCCGCGTAACAGACGTCTTGAAAGGTATGCTACGCCCTGCGCTGATGGCCGACAAAGGCAAGCGGCTGGTCGTCGCTGACTGGGCCGCCATCGAAGCGCGGGTGACGCCGTGGGCGTCCAACAGCATCTTTGGTGCGAACAAGCTGGACATCTTCGCCAAGGGTGAGGACGTTTACAAGCACAACGCTATGGCGACGTTCCATGTCGGCTATGACGATGTCGATAAAGACCAGCGCCAGATCGGTAAGGTTCAAGAGTTGGCGTGTGGCTTTGCCGGCGGCGTAGGGGCCTTCGCCAGCATGGGTCGCATCTACGGCCTGATGATGTCTGAGAGCGACGCCAAGCGCATGGTGGACGCATGGCGCAGGGCTAACAAGTGGGCTGTGCCTTACTGGTCTGGCCTTGAGGAAACCTATATGCGCGCCATGCGGAACAAGGGCCGTGAGTTTACCATCGGGCGCGTCACATATTTATTTGATGGGCTGCATCTTTGGTATGCACTTCCGTCTGGCCGTGTGTTATGTTATCCTTTCGCCCGCTTTAACGAGGAAGGCGACCTGACCTATGCCAAGGCTTCATGGAAGCCAGCCGCAGATGCGAAAGAGTGGCCTAGGGCGCGGCTGTGGCGCGGTCTGGCGTGTGAGAACATCACGCAGGCTGTCGCTAACGACTTGCTGCGCGCCGCCTTACGTCGGTTGGATGACGTAGTGCTGCACATTCACGACGAAATCGTCTTGGAAGTGCCAGCGGATGAAGCCGAAGCCGCCGCCGCGCGGCTGGTGCAGATTATGTGTGAGCCGCCACCTTGGGCAGCAGGGCTACCCCTGAACGCTGAAGTGGCAATTATGGAACGATATGGCAAATAAGGAGCAAGCGATGAGTGAGGATCGCACGAAATTCATAGAGTATATAACTGGCTTGGCGACAGACAATGTCGGCGAGACAGCCCTTGTTGTGCGGCAGAAGCCGCAGCACGACAGCGACGGCAACATGATATTCCACGCAGACGGCGCGCCGAAGGCGACCTTCCCTGCGTTCCTGCCAGAAAAGACCCGCATGAAAGAAGGCGAGGCATGGTATGTCAACACAGGTTCGTTCATCGTTGACCGCTTTGTAGACGGCAAGCCGTCCGCCAAGTCGAGCAACGTCGAATATGTGCTGTTCATGATGCTGGATGACGTTGGCACGAAGTCAAAAGAGCCGCCACTTGACCCGACATGGATACTGGAAACCAGCGAAGGTTCGTTCCAATGGGGCTACGCGTTCAGCGAACAACCTAAGAAGGGCGACTTCTGCGCGGCCATCAAGGCCATCGCGGATGCAGGCTACACTGACCCCGGCGCGACTAACGCCGTTCGCAACTGCCGTATCCCCGGCAGCGTCAACCTGAAGCAAGGGCGCAATAACTTTCCTGCGCGGCTGGTATCGTTCAACCCTGAGCGTGAATACACGCTGGACGAGATATGCAAGGCGCTGGACGTAACGCCAGAGGAAGGCGACACAGCCGAATATAAAGCCGTGCAGTTGCGCGACAATGGGCTGGACAACGTCCTGACATGGCTTGCTGAAAACAACCTAGTCCTGAGCGCGCCTAACGCTGACGGCTGGTGCGCCATCGTCTGCCCTAACCATCAGGAACACAGCGACGGCATGATTGAGGCGCGCTACAAGCCGCTGGATCGTTCGTTCTGCTGCTATCATGGGCACTGCCAAAACTTAGACAGCCGCACGTTCCTTGATTGGGTAGCCAATGAAGGTGGCCCGAAGGTAACGCCGGGCTTGCGTGATGAACTAATCGCTGAACGTCTGGCGTCGATGTATGACAAGATAGCGCCGAACGAGGCGTTTCCTGATGAGGCCGCAGCGCGTGTGCGTGAGGTCGAAAAGAAAGAAGCAGGACGGCTGGAACAAAGCGAATGGTTCGAGCGTTTCGCCTATATCCAGTCCGACGATTGCTATTTCGACATGGTGACGCGTCAAGAGATAGGGCGTAACGTCTTTAACGCCCTGTTCCGTCACGTTGACTGCAAATCCCTGCATGGCAAGAAGCCCCGCATTTCGGCGTCTTATTATTTTGACGAGCGCCGGCAGGATCGCGGCGCACCTGCGTTGTCGGCGGTGACGTTCGCCGCTGGCGATGACGTGTTGGTGACGCGCGACGGGTTGGTTTACGGCAACCGCTGGACAAACGCCCGCCCTGACGTGTCCAGTAGCGATGACATCGCCGACCATGACGTTGAACCTTGGCTGGAGCATTGCCGCAATCTGGTGTCGGACGACGCAGAGTTAGACCACATCCTTGACGCTATGGCGTTTAAGATACAGCACCCGAACGTCAAGATTAACCATGCCATCCTGATTGGCGGTGATGAAGGCGCGGGCAAGGACAGTATGTTCCAGCCGTTTCTGTGGGCGCTCGGCGGTAAGCATTGGCGCAATCGGTCAGTCATTGAGGCTGGCGGCTTGGACAGCCAGTGGGGCTATGCGCTTGAGGCTGAAGTTGTCATCCTGAACGAACTAAAGGAGCCAGAGGCGCGTGAACGGCGCGCTATGGCTAACAAGCTGAAGCCGCTCATCGCTGCGCCGCCTGAAACGCTGTCGGTCAATCGCAAGGGGATGCACCCTTATGAGTTGGTCAACCGCCTGATGGTGGTGGCTTACACGAACGATCCACTGCCTATCACGCTGCCGACACAGGACCGCCGCTGGTTCTGCGTCTGGACGCGCGCGCCGCGTATGACAACGGCGGCGGCTAAGGCGCTGTGGGGCTGGTATGAGGCCGGCGGCTATGAGAAGTGCGCCGCTTGGCTGCATCAGCGCGACGTGTCGGCGTTCAACCCTGCCGCTGCGCCGCCAGTGACCGAATGGAAGCTGAACATGGTCGAGCATGGCATGAGCGTAGCGGAAAGCTATCTTGTGGACATGATGCGGCTTCGGTCGGGCGTGTTCTCTGATGGCGTCATCGGTGGGCCTTTCCATCGCATCTGTGACGCGCTGGCGGTTAACGTGCCAGCGGGCGTTAAAATCCCACAGGCTGCGCTGCTGCACGCGCTAAAGGAAGCGGGTTGGATCGACATTGGCCGCATCAACTCGAAAGAATATCAAAACAAGAAACACATCTTTGCCGCGCCAGAGGCGTTGGAAAAGCACAGCAAGTCAGAATTGCGCCGCATGGCTGAAGAATTGCCAAAGCCCAACACGATGTCAAACTTAGGCAAGATTTGACATCTGATATACAGCGATGATATACGTTTAGGGTCGGCTATGCTCCGCTGACCTGATTAAACCCCCGACGTCCTCACTCCGTCGGGGGTTTTTTATTGTCTAGTCTACTATTGCTGTGATGTTAGCCACTTGGCCTTTCCAATACGCTATGGTGTCGCGTTCCGCATTGTCGCTGTTGTCTTCGTCAATGACGAACCCTTCGACAGAGCGATTGCTGTCTAGCGCATACCACGTGTAGCCATCGGCAAGCCACACTATAGCTTTGCCGGGTTCGTCGAACTCAACATTACTGTCAAAGCGCGGGTCTTTGGCGACGGCTGCGCGGATGTATTTTGCTGTCAAGTAAGTCATGCTCCACTTTCCTTTTATCAATGTCAAAGAACCATCAAGGCGGTTTCCCGTCTTGATGGCTCATTATAACATAGTTTGAGGGTATGTCAATAACTTTCTTTCCTTTGTTTTCAAAGACTTATGAGAAAGTTATTTTTATTGTCTTTTGTTTTCAGTCAGTTAAACCCTGCCGCAGACCTTTTTTTCAGTTTTCTATAGCGGCCTTCAACAGAGGCAATCGTAAGCCCCATTTGCTCCGCCATGTAGGCCGGTCTTAGGCCATGCGCGTAATAGCTTATCAACTCTGCATCCATTTCAGGTGTCCACACGCGCCTAGTCCGTCTTACTAATGGCATTATTCATCCTTTAATGCGGCTTCTGCGTCTTCGATCAATTCAATCGGCGGCCAGCGCAGATAGGCCACATGGTCGGCGGTTATCACGCCCAGAAACTCCAGATACTCCATCAGGCGATAGGCCAAGGTTTCGGCTGCGCGTTCGGTGTATCTGTCGGGCAGTGTGTCATCATCATCAATCATTTGCTTTGTCCCTTTGTAACTGGTCTGGCTGTCATCTGTTGTATTGTCGTCGGACATATGGCTTGCGCCTCATCGGCTGGATAGGGCGCTACGTTGGCGCTGGTGTGCGTTATGCGTCCGTTTGCGTCGTAATGCTCGGTAACTGTCGATCCGTCATCGTTCAGGACAACAGCAAGGTCTGGGTATAAGCGCAGCGGCCTTCCCGTCTTAGGGTCTAGGCGGTATTTCACGTTTATCATGTCAAACAATCCTTGTGATGAAGGTGACGCCGTTCACAGTGCGACACTTGAACGTCTTACCGTTGCGGATGCCGTATTGGCTGACGTTGCGGCTGGTGCGCTTGGCATCGCCGCGCTTGGTGGCTGGCATAGAGACAACCTCGCCTACGGCGATGTCGCCCATTGGATATGTCATTGGTCTTGTCATTTGCTTTGTTCCTGTTCCTGTTCCTGTTCCTTGCGGCGCTCCGCAAACGTCTTACCGTCTATGCTGCTCCGCAAAGGCCATGCGCTGTCGGACGATATGCGATGCTTACGCCCCATAGGGGCGGCTTGTTGTGGCTTTATCATGGCTGCTTGTCCTTTTTGACGTAGCGGCCTGTCTTAGGGTCGCGCAGGGTCGCGTGACGTTTCCAGAATAGCAATTCGGCACTGTCGCGCGTCCATGCGGCTTGCCATGCATCGCCGCGCTTGACGGCTTCCCATATCAGAAAGGCGGTGAACAGTTGCGCGGCTAACATTAGCGCAATGATGGTTTGATAATGGTTCATTTGGTTAATCCTCTAATAAAAGGGTGATGAGAAAGAGAGCGGCTCCACAAAGAACCGCTATCATTCTGCCATATCATCCAGCAGGGCGTTATTCTCAGCCACTAGGCGGTCGTATAGTATTTGTAACGCCTCCAGTTCATCATCAACGCCTACCAGACGCTCTAAGCGCTCCAGCAGGACAAATTCTAGTTCGGTGCGGACGTTGTCCTGTGCGTAGCGCGTCAATTCGCAGTCGTGCATCATGCGTAAATAGTTGCGGTCGTTTGTCATGTTATTCGCCCTCCAAGCCAAGCAGGCCAATGACTTCATACAGTTCGGCACATTCCATGCCGCTTGCCACGCATACGTCCACAAGGCCGCGCAGTGACGGCTCCAGCATATCCAGCGCGTGAAGGTTCTCGACGCTATCGTCGTATAGCTTGCCCTCAGTGTTGACGGCGTTACCCATTAGGACGCAATCGCGGTTTTCGAGTAATTCCCGCACAGTTCTAAAAATATCGTTCATGATTTTAGTCTCCTTTTAAATTGGTCAGTAAAAGCCGACGTTAGGCGCGTCTGTGATGTGGCCAAGCAAAACGGCGTAACCGTCGTATGGGGTGTTATTGCGATATTCGTCCTTATCGGCTTGCGACAAGTCGTAACCGGAAGACTCGCAATCTGCGAAGAAGCATTCAAACGCTGCATCCATAATCGCGCTTTGCGATGGTTCGGCAACGGTGACATGGTCAAGGCGCTTTCCGTCGTCGTCGCCGATGTTGCCCCAAATAACTGTATATTCGTGTGTCATGGTTTAGTTTCCTTTCAATGTGTAAATGATTGACCATATCGCCAGCGCGCCAGCGCCAGCGAATAGGGATAGGGCGGCGATGTGGGCGATCATGTTACGCGCCCTCCACGTTTACGAAGACATAGCCGTTGCCCTTGGCGTTGCCGCCTTGTGCAAACTTACCTTGCCAGCCCATTTTAGCGATCAGGGCGTCTGCGGCGGCCTTGTGCGCGCCCTCAGTGTTTAGCGCATGGTCGTAACCAATAGTGACGCTACCGCCCCATGCGGATGCCTTGATACGTCCGCCCTTGGTGTTGGTCGGGCCAAGGTAACGGGTTTCGATTGCTTGCGTAATGAATGTCATAGTTTCTCACTCCTATTATTGGCACTAGCGCCATCCTCGCGGCGGATTGCTCCGCCGTCCGGTGGTGTTAGGCGTATTCGCTGCCATTCCAGCGTTGCAGCTTGGCAGGGTCAATTGGGGCGCTGCTACTGCGTCCTGCTTCGCGGATAGCGTCCACATCGTCGACTGCGCCGATCATGATCCAGCCATACGGCCCCGCATAGCGGTAGCTGGTGAGGCCCTGCGCGGCGCATGGCTTGTCCCAGTAATCGGTGACGCGATAACCTTTTATCTTTGTGCGTCTCATGCCATCTCTCCCAGTGCCAGCGCCCAAAGTTCATTGCAGACGCCATTGTCGGTGTAGTCAGCAATCAATTCGCTACCATCGTCGGCATTGCCCCAGATAAGGCTAAAGCTGCCAGCATCATGCCAGCCTACAGTTTTGCTGGGGTCAGCGGCATGAAGCCGCAGCGTGTCCTCGCCTGTCGTGCAAAGCGCATCCTTGATGGTCTTTGAATTGGTGCTGCGCTTTACAGTCCATTCCTCGCCGTCATTGACGCTGATGGTATAGCCAGCGTTTAACGCTGCGCGGATTAGCCGCCGCGCTATGTTGCGCTCTCCGGCTGTTGCGTATTGTTGAAAAGATGTCGTCATTGGTTCTCACTCCTGTTGGTTAAGGTTATGCGTATGGTTCGATTTGCATCACACGTCCGCATGATGTGAAGAAGTCAGCGCAATGCTGATTGAGCGGGTCGCGCTCTAGGTCGATAATGACAAACATATCGTGCGCTAGTGCGATCGCGTCCGCCAAGCTGTCGGCTGTGGCGACGACAGTCTTGCGGCGATTTGGGCCGACGCCAAAAGTTTCGATAATTTCGTAGGTCATGTCGTTTGCTCCTTCACTGATTGATTAGGCGATGCAATGCCGCAGCGCGCTTATATTCGGTCATTAGCTTGCGCTGGATAGCTTTCAGATTTGAAAGCTGGCCCTTGCTGGCAACTGGGCAATTAATCATGTTGTCAATCCGCATCATGTCGGAAACAATCGTGTGGGTGTTGCGTGGCATTTTAAAAAATCCTTTCGTTCGTGCTGTGCCCTCATTCTACATTTTAAGAGGGTAGTTACAAGACACTATTTTACCCTCTCATGTCGATTTCTGGATTTGCAGCAAATTGTGTTGCATTTCTGCACTACCCTCTAAAACCGATTTTAAGCCTCATATAGCGCGATTTGAGTTTGAGGGTAGGTTAGTATGGAAAAGGGTCGAGTCTTAAAAGGTTCTGGTTCTGTTCCGTATCTGTTCCAATAGTCATGCGATCGGGTGAAATGACGTCCAAATGGCGTTCGATTTGGTGGCTGGCAGATATCCTGTAAAATGTTTGGATTTTAGGGACGTCAAAACAGTCGTGAGGGACGTCATGAAAAGCGGTGCAAATGACGTCCCGAAAAATGGCTTGATTGCGCGGATTAATGGCAAAGGGACGTCATATTGTTATGAAATAGATATATAGGTGATGTTTGAAAATTAGATGTATATTTATAACCTATATGGTTTGCTACGCTGGCAGGCCAGTTGAAAACCGATGACAACTTGACAATTTGACTTGATGCATAAATGTCACACTTCCCCATCAATCGCGCATGACGTTAACGTAAAGCGTCATGGTCGCGCAGTCATGACCCGCGCAGTCATGGCAACTTGACAACCCGCCCATGCATAAATGTTGCACCGCAGCATAGCCAGCCAGCCGATGTGTTTTTCTTGACGTTAACGTAAACGTAAAGCCAAAAGGCCAACCGAAAATCTGGAGCTGATCGCCGATCGCTTTTCGCCGCTGGCTGGAGGGGGGAGGGGTGGGGCCTTGGGCCGCGTGACTGTCACGGGCACCGTCCGCAAACAATTTTATTTTTTTTTGCAATCTGGTTTGCAACACACTATGGTACGCCCAATGACTTTCTACTCACTGCCATTCACACCAGAACGGACGCAAGCCACAGAGGCGCGGCTAGAGGCAATCTATGAAGCTGCCCGCTACGGCCTCAAGGGTGACAGTTTGGCGATGGCTGCTGGATTGACGCCGCGCCAATTCCGCGTGCTGGCCGACGCTGACCCGCTGGTGGAGATGGCTGAGATCAAAGGTCGCGCTGACGGCGAATACACAGCGGCTAAAACGATGTATGACGCAGCGCGCGATGGCGACAGCAAGGCTGCGCTGGAAATACTCAAGCATCAGCACGGCTGGGTAGCCAAGCAACAGATCGACGTGAACATCGACCAGCAGATCAGCATTACAGGCGCGCTCGAAAAGGCACAGCAGCGCGTCATCGAAGGGACGTATCTTGAGATACCCCAGCTAGAGGATAACACACCAAATGCAGCAGCCGATTTACAGCGCATCGGAAGAGATGGAATTGATGTCGCGGCTATGGTCGCCGGCAATCAAGGATGACCCACTAGCTTTTGTATTACTGACATTCCCGTGGGGCGAAAAGGGTACGCCGCTAGAGCATTTCCAAGGCCCGCGTAAATGGCAACGCGAAGTGTTGGGCACGCTACGCGACCACATCAAGCAGAACAACGGCAAGCTAGACTATGACACCATGCGGCTGGCGATTGCGTCAGGCCGCGGGATTGGCAAGTCAGCCTTAGTAAGCTGGCTGACGATATGGATGCTGTCTACGCGCATCGGCAGCACGACCATCGTGTCGGCAAACTCCGAAGCGCAGCTCAGAAGCGTAACATGGGCCGAAATTACCAAGTGGCTGGCGATGTCGCTTAACAGCCATTGGTTCGAGATAGCCGCCACACGCATCATGCCAGCCAAGTGGCTGACCGAACTGGTCGAGCGCGACCTCAAAAAAGGCACGCGCTACTGGTCAGTCGAAGGGCGGCTGTGGTCCGAAGAGAACCCTGACGCATACGCAGGGGTCCACAACTTCGACGGTGTGCTGCTGATCTTCGACGAAGCCAGCGGTATTCCAGATAGCATCTGGTCGGTTAGTGACGGTTTCTTCACGGAGAATACGCCGCACCGCTTTCATGTCGCCTTTTCCAACCCGCGGCGGAACACTGGCTATTTCTACGAGACATTCCACAGCAAGCGGGCGTTCTGGCAGACGCGCAACATCGACGCGCGTGATGTCGAGGGTACAGACAAAAACCTGTATCAGCGCATCATCGACGAATATGGGGCTGACAGCTACCAAGCGCACGTCGAAGTCTTCGGTAAGTTCCCGTCAGAAGGTGACGATCAGTTCATCGGCGTCAATCTGGTGGACGACGCAATGGCACGGCCCAAGTATAAGGACGAAACGGCGCCCATCGCCATCGGTGTTGACCCTGCGCGGTTTGGCGCTGACGCCACCGTCATCGCTGTGCGGCAGGGCCGCGACATCATCGCCATCAAGCGGCTGAAAGGCGCTGACACTATGGAAGTGGTAGGCCATGTCATCGACGCTATCGAAGAGTATAAGCCTGCGCTGGTCGTCATCGACGAAGGCGGGCTGGGCGCAGGCATCGTAGACCGGCTGAAAGAGCAGCGGTACAAGATACGCGGCGTGAACTTCGGCAATAAGGCCATGAAGCAGATGATGTACGGAAACAAGCGTGCTGAAATGTGGGGCGCCATGCGTGACTGGCTGAAAACGGCGCACATACCCAACGACAGGTTCCTGAAAACTGACCTGATAAGCCCTAAGATAAAGCCCGACAGCAAGGGGACCATCTTCCTCGAAAGCAAGAAGGACATGAAGTCGCGCGGACTGGCCTCGCCAGACGCTGCGGACGCCATTGCAGTGACTTTTGCATTTCCTATCGCACACCGCGAAGCACGCGTTGACAAGCGACGCATGAGCAGTTATTCTCCACAAGGAATTTCTACAAGCTGGATGGGTTCGTAAGCATGGCGGACAAGAAAAAGTCTGTGTCGCTGTCAGTTGGCCGTGGAGAGAAGCTGTCCGCCGCCAAGGGCGCGGGGCTGACCGCCAAAGGCCGTGCTAAATACAACGCTGCGACAGGCTCTAAGCTGAAGGCGCCAGCGCCCAACCCGAAGACAAAGGCCGATGCAGGCCGCAAAGCGTCATTTTGCGCCCGCATGGGCGCTGTAGCAGCCAAAGCTAAGGATGGTACCCGCGCTAAGGCTAGTTTGAAAAGGTGGAATTGCTCGTGAAGCCCGGACTATATGCCAATATCCATGCCAAGAAGGCCCGCATTGCGGCTGGTTCTGGCGAAAAGATGCGTAAACCCGGCGCTAAAGGCGCACCAACAGCCAAAGCGTTCAAAGAGAGCGCCAAAACAGCTAAACCAGCTAAGAAGGGTAAGTAAATGCCAGCCAACAAATACACCAAAACATTGTACAAGTCTGGTACTATTAAGGCTGAAAAGGCCGCTATGGCTAACCGCGATCCAGCCCGCAAAGCAGCAGCCATGAAGATTTTGGCGCGCGAAGGCACGACAAGCGCAGCCGGTGGCCGCGCACCCGTCAAAATGCCAGCTAAAACACCAGCGCCAAAAGCGCCACAAGTCATCCGTACAACGACGATGATGAAGCCCACGCCAACGGGCAAAAAGAAATAACCATGCCGCTCGTCAAATCGACAGGTAAAGCCGCGTTCCGCAAGAACATCAAGGCTGAAGTAAACGCTGGCAAGCCTGTGAAGCAGGCTGTTGCGATAGCGTACAGCGTCAAACGAGAAGCCGCCAAGAAGGGCAAGAAATAGCACATGGCCGACCCCACAGGCATCAACACCGCAGGCAAAGTCGCCAACGTAGGCTCTAACCCGCCTAAAACGTCTGGCGACGACCATGACAAGATGGCAACCATGCGGTCGCGCCTGCAAATGGCGCAGGCTGCGTACTCGGACAGCCGTGAAGACGAACTGGACGACCTTCGGTTCATGGCTGGTAGCCCTGACAACCAGTGGCAATGGCCTGCTGACGTGTTGGCGACCCGCGGAAGTGTCCAAGGGCAGACAATTAACGCACGTCCATGCCTGACGATCAACAAATTGCCGCAGCACGTCCGCCAAGTCACTAACGAACAGCGTCAAAACCGACCTAGCGGCAAGGTCATCCCCGCCGATGACAATGCGGACGTGCAAGTTGCAGAGATTTTCAACGGCGTCATGCGCCACATCGAGTATATGTCGGACGCTGACGTTGCGTATGACACCGCCTGCGACAACCAAGTCACTTACGGCGAAGGCTATATCCGCCTGCTGACTGAGTATTGCAACGAAGACAGCTTCGACCAAGACATCCGCATCGTGCGTGTGCGTAACTCGTTCAGCGTTTACATGGACCCCACAATCCAAGACCCATGCGGATCAGACGCTGAGTATTGCTTCGTAACCGAAGACATCCTCAAGTCTGACTATGAGCGTATGTTCCCAGACGCTGCGCCTATCTCGACCATCATGTCGCAAGGCGTCGGCAACGAAAGCATGGCGCAGTGGCTGGCTGAAGACACCATACGCATCGCAGAATACTTTTACAGGACGTATGAAAAGGCTACGCTGCACCTGTATCCTGACAATCAGACTGCATTTAGCGGTACGCCGCAGGACGCAGAACTGAAGGCCATGTTTGGTAAGCCTATCCGCTCACGCGAAGTAGACCGCGAAAAAATTATGTGGATGAAAACCAACGGGTTTGACATCCTCGACGAACGCGAATGGCCGGGCAAGTTTATTCCTGTCGTGCGCGTTGTTGGTAACGAATGGGAAGTCGAAGGCAAGCTGTACATCAGCGGGCTTGTGCGTAACGCCAAGGACGCCCAGCGTATGTATAACTACTGGACCAGCCAAGAAGCAGAAATGCTGGCGCTGGCGCCAAAAGCACCATTTATTGCGTATGGCGGCCAATTTGAAGGCTACGAACAGCAGTGGAAGACTGCCAACACAACCAACTGGCCGTATTTGGAAGTCAACCCAGACGTTACAGACGGCGCTGGGAACGTATTGCCGCTTCCGCAGCGTGCAGCACCCCCGCTACCGCAAACAGGGCTGATACAGGCTAAAATGGGCGCTGGCGAGGACATCAAGTCCACCACCGGCCAGTACGACGCATCTTTGGGCCAACAAGGCAACGAACGGTCTGCAAAAGCCATCATTGCACGCGAAAAGCAGGGCGATGTTGGCACGTACCACTATGTTGACAACCTAGCCCGTGCGATCCGTCACATTACCCGCCAGCTTGTCGATATTATCCCCAAGATTTACGACACGCAGCGCATTGCACGCATCATTGGCGTTGATGGCGAAGTCAGCATGGTCAAAATGGACCCTATGCAGCCAGAGCCTGTTAAGGAAATCCGCGACCAAAACGGCGGTATAATAGAGAAAATCTACAACCCGTCAATCGGCACATACGACGTTATGGTCACTACTGGCCCCGGCTACATGACCAAGCGTCAAGAGGCGCTTGACGCCATGTCAACGATCCTGCAATCCAACCCGCAGCTTTGGACTGTGGCTGGCGATCTGTTCATTAAGAACATGGATTGGCCCGGAGCGCAGGAAATGGCCGCACGGTTCAAGAAAATCCTTGACCCTAAAGTCTTGGAAGAAGGCGATCAATCGCCAGAAGTCATGGCTGCCAAGCAACAGATTGAAGCCCTGTCGCAAGAACTTAACCGCGTGTCTGACATCATGGAGAATATCCAAGACAGTGCAGAACAGCAGAAGATTGCCATCGACAAGTACAAGGCTGAAGTGCAGGCTTACGAAGCTGAAACCAAGCGCATCTCTGCGGTACAGAACAGCATGACACCTGAGCAAATTCAAGATATTGTCATGGGTACGATTGCAGGCGCTCTGGATACAGGCGACTTGATCGGCGGTTCACCTGAAATGCGCGAAGTACCGCAGATGGACGAACAGATGCAGCAAGCCCCAGAAATGGGGGAGCAGCCTGAGATGCCTATGGAAATGCCTATGGAAATGCCTATGGAAATGCCTATGGAAATGCCTGAAATGCCAGAACAAGCCCCTGAAGGAATGATGTAATGACTTGCGCTGACTTTGTAGGCACATTGTTTCTTGCGCGCGATGTGGCTCACTCGACGCATCTAAACACGCGCAGCTACGCAAAACACAAAGCGTTGCAAAAATTTTATAACGGCATAGTTGATGTAACAGACAAATTTGCAGAGGCTTATCAGGGCAAATATGGCCTAATTGGCCCTATTTCGCTTATGTCAGCTAAGAAGACTAACAACATTGTCGAGTTTCTTGAAGGTCAGGTAGACGAACTTGAGGAAATGCGGTATAAAGTTGTCGATAAGGATTGCACTCCAATCCAAA
>Ga0307379_10002255_pt1 | contig 28840 bp, 21 predicted proteins | sample UN2MG_FD_202237 | JGI IMG/M metagenome (GOLD analysis project Ga0307379, IMG submission 202237) | Soil microbial communities from Risofladan, Vaasa, Finland - UN-2 | ecosystem: Environmental > Terrestrial > Soil > Coastal area > Acid sulfate soil | place: Finland: Risofladan, Vaasa | collected...
ACAGCTGCATTCTTTTCATTGTCATTGCCCTGGTGCACCTGTATCTCAACTGGCGGGTCTTTCTGCGGTATTTCAAATCAAAGGTGGAGCAGGGCTTTTGCCTGAAGCGCGAGTTCCTGTTGGCCTGTGTTGTCTGCGGGCTGTTCGTTGCCGGATCGATCTGGTATCTATCGCCTTTCAACACGGTCTTCAACATTCGCGAGGATTTTAAATTCGCCCATGACCCGGTTTTCACCAGAGAGCAGCTACCAGGCGCAGAGGAATTGACTCTTGCCAGGCTCGCCGGGCAGATCGGCGTGAAGCCGGAGGAGATGGCCGGCGTGCTGAAAGAAAACGGATTAAAGGTCGAGAATCCGAAGGCAACGGTTTCCGAGATCGCCACGCAGAACGGCTTGCCCCCTGCCGCTGTCTACGAGGCGGTCTACTTGAAATACGGTCAATCCGGCCATCCGGTCACTCGATTCACAGGCCTGAATCCAGAAGGCCGAGGAGAGGGCCGGGGGCGGGGATTCGGAAGGATGACTCTCAGCGAATTATGCGCCCAGCAGGGTTTGAAAACCGAAACAGCGATTGCCTCGCTGCAAAACCGCGGTGTACAGGCAACGGAATTCAGTACTCTCCGCGATTTGTCCCTGGCGCTCGGCACCACGCCGAGAGAAGTGCTCCAGATTGTTCAGACCGACAAGTGAAAGCCGGTTATTATCTTGAATGAATTTCATATTCGACAGTGACACGGCATGCCCTGTCACTAGCTCTCACCTTTGAGCTTGTTCAGCTTTTCCGGCAGCCAGCGTGTTACCAGCTCATTCCAGCCGGGTCCTGTAGCATGGCCCATGTCGGGGTAGTTCTTGATTTCCTTAAATCCGCGCAGGTTGTTGAATGCGGCATATATAGTAGTGGGCGGGCAGACCTGGTCGATAAAACAACAGCTTGCTGCCACCTCATTTTTTGTATCATATAATAATTTATATACTAAGGCTTATTTTACAGTAAATACCCATTTGTTTTCCTCATCCTTGCGTACCTGGAGGTCAAAAAAGTGGACCTTGCCATCTCCTGTTTTCAGCTTGACATGATACTTTCCGTAAAAGCCCCTGAACTTAACTTCTCCTCTTTTGCCAGTGCTGGTGCTGAGCTTCGTTTTCCATTCCTCATGGATCAATTTTTTAAGTACGTCGTAAACCGGTTTCGGCGTGTAATCCTCTGTCAGCAATCCTCCGCCGGGGAGCCAGATATCCCGGTCTGACAGCCCCCACCAATTAATGGAAACCACTGCGGGGTGCCCGAAACTGAGTCTGAAAAACTGTTCCGCAAACTCCGCTTGCGTCTGGAGCGTCCACGTGCCCTTGCGCCAGCCTCCGGTTATTTCCTTGCCTCCGGATTGCGGTATAAATTCTGTTATATGGAGAGGATAACCCAGTTCCGCGAGACGGTCGAAAGTTTCCCAGACAGCTTTCGGCGGATACCATTCTTCCCTTGGCTCATGGGCCTGAATTCCCAGACCTGAAATGGGGGTATTCCGCTTTTGCAGCTCCTGCACCAGGCTGAAAAAGCGCTCCCGCGTATTTTTCTTGGTGATCGTGTAATACTCGTTGAGTATGAGGTGAGCCTGGGGATTTGCGCTGTATGCCCATTTGAATGCCTTTTCCACATAGTCGGCGATTTTTTGAATCGGTTCATCCACCCCCCAAATTTTTTCATTTTCACTGTCCCATGTTCTGACATTTACAGGCTCGTTGACTACATCCCAGATATCGATCTGACCTTTGAATCCACCGACAATATTGATGACCCTGGCCTTTAATAATTCCACTGTCAGATCCATAGGATATTGGGATAGCCAGGGCGGTTTTCCGGATGGGGTCGCCCAGACCAGAGGATGTCCTTTGGTTGTAATCCCGTTTGCCTTGCACCACTCGATTACCGGAAGGCTCTTCCGCCACTCGGGCATACCCTGTGTTTTCTCATAGGCCTCCCAGTAAAACGGGAAGACCGCGAAGTTGAACAAATCCTTGAAACGCTGCTTAAATAGCTCCGGCCTGTACGGATTCTCTTCCCAAACCAGATCAAATATTATCGCTCCCAACAGAAAATCATGACTTATTTGAGTTATTTCCACTTCCGCGTCCTGAAACGCGCTCCCCGATTCTGTTTTAAAACTAATAACAGCTTCTCCTTTCCTGTATTGTTCAATATTCTGCGCCGCTTTTTTCAACATTGCCGACTCGATATTCGCTACATCTGATTCTTGTGCGGCAATCATGGATGGCAAAAAGAAACTGCCGATTACAAAAGCTCGCGCTAGTATTACAACTTTTATATTTTGCATGACAGACCTCCGGAGAACAGAAAATTAATCTATTATTCAGAAACGAACAGACCCACGAACTCATGGCTATATAAACCGCCTGTAAGGAGATCAAGGCGGATTACTCTATTACTTCAAAACTCCCGGTGAGACGGATATCTGCGCTTGAGGCGCCGACCATGACCTCGAAAACTCCCGGTTCAACCACACGCTCCATATACCGGTTGATAAAAGACAGCTCACGATGTGTAAGGGTCAACTTGACTGTCCTCTTCTCACCCGGCTTAAGGGCTATTTTCTTGAAACCTTTGAGTTCTTTGACCGGTCTGGTCAAAGAGCTGATCACATCTGATATATAAAGTTGTATAACATCCTCGCCTTCGCGGTTGCCGATATTTTTTACATCCACACTGATATGAACTTCACCGGCGGGCCTTGTTTCCTGCGGCGTGATCCGAAGGTTGCTGTATTCAAATTTTGTATAACTGAGCCCATAGCCAAACTCGAACAGCGGCGACGCACTCATGTCCACATAACCCCTCCGCATCCCCATCAGGGCTTTTGATGGTTTATAATTATAGTAAGCCGGTAACTGCCCCACGTGGCGCGGAATCGTAATCGGCAAGCGTCCGCTTGGATTGTAATCACCAAACAGCACATCAGCCACCGCGCTGCCACCCTGTTCCCCGCAAATCCACGGTTCCAGTATTGCGGGCACATGTTCCGCGATCCAGCGGATCGAGAGCGGCCTGCCGTTTATCAGCACTACAACTGTAGGGGTCCCGGTTTCATAAACGGCCCTGACCAGGTCTTCCTGAATACCGGTCAAGTCCAGGCTGGCTGCATCCTTGTGCTCTCCATCAGTCCCTTTATTGTCCGGCGCAAATCTTTCGTTCTCTCCGACCACCACCACTGCGACATCGGCCTCCCTGGCGGCATCCCTAACTTTTGAAATCTCATTGAGATCGAATCCCAATACGTTGCATCCCTTTACATACACGACCTCGGTCTCCGGAGACACCTTGTTCTTGATCCCCTCATAAACTGTCACTATGTCTTGAAGGATCGCTGTCGAGGTATAATCCCCGAGCTGGTTTCTATCGTGATCCGCGTTCGGGCCGATTACCGCGATTTTTTTTATATTTTTATCCAGCGGCAGAAGGTTGTTCTTGTTTTTCAATAAAACTATGCCCTCGCGCGCTGCCCGGAGAGCCAGGTCCTTGTGCTCACTGGAATTGACGACCCTTGCGGCATGAGCGGGATCGACAGACGGTTTTTCAAACAGGCCCAGGAGGAACTTGAGCCTTAAAATCCGCCTGACCGACCTGTCGATTGTCTCTATGGAGACCCTCCCCTCCTCGATATTTTCAATCATCGGTCTCATATAAGCCGGCTCGTAGGTTATATCCACATCCACTCCGGCTTTGATCGCCAGCTCGCCTGCCTTTTTCTGGTCCGGGGCGAGCCGCCTGTCTACAATGGTCTTGAAACCGTCGCCCTCGCTCAGCACCAGACCCTCGAACCCCAGTTCTCCCCGGAGAATCTTTGTCAGGATTTTTTCCGAAGCATGAACAGGCATACCGTCTATTGCGGGATAAGTAGCCATGACTCCCAAAGCCCTGCGCTTCCTTACTCCGGCTTCCCAGGGCGGCAGGAAAACCTCTCTCAAACACCTTTCCGAAATCTCCATTGCGCCCTGCTCGAGTCCGCTTACGGGTTCACTCTGGCCGGGGTAATGGCAAAGCACGGCTACCACCTTGTCAGCGGCGGATATATCCCCGCCTTGAGCCCCCTCGACTATGGCTTCCGCTATGCGCGAGCACAGGTAGGGATCCTCACTGTAGCCCTCTTGATTCCTGCCCAGCCTCGGGTCCCGGTTAGGCTCGATAACCAGGGTGCATAATTCATGGATGCCGATTGCCCTGGCTTCTTTTGCTGCGCATGAGTAAATCTCGCTGACTAAATCCATATTCCATGTACTGCCGATTGCCAATCCCTCGGGGAAAATCGTCCCCCCAGCGCACATCAAACCGTGCGTGCCTTCCTCAATCTGAAGGAGCGGTATTTTCAAACGGGTTTTCTGGAGCGCTATTCTCTGGAGTTCATTAAAAAATTCGGCCTGCTGAGCGGGACCTTTGAGCAAGATTGTATTTGCCAGGGTAAAAAAGCCCCCGGCCGGCCCGATCCCTTTTTCGTACCTCCCCTCGGCAAATTTCCTGCATCCCTCGAACTTGGCGGGTATATCCTCACCGAGTTCCCTTACATAGACACAGGGCATGTTCATCTGGCCGATTTTCTCCTCCAAAGTCATCCTGGCGAGCAGATCCTCGACCCGCTTCTCTATCTTTTGGAGTGGGTTCAGATAGACCGGATTGTTTGTTTCAGACTGCCCAAAGACCGGATTGAAGATGGCAAGATTAAGAACAACAGCCGGGATCACATTCAGGAAATATTTTTTGTGTGACATTTCCTCGTGCCCTTTTTGTTTGGTGAAAAGCAAAAATTAATTTAACTTTTTATTGTCAAATTCTGAATATTCAAAATAATATATCGAACTTATTGCCAATTATATTATAAAGTACGGTCTTAGTGGATACAAGCAAACCAGGGTCACGATAGATTCAATATCTATAACCATTTTCAGGCTTTGCCGGTATCGGCCGCAGCCTGCCGAGAAGCTCGTTCAAAGCTACAATCGCTTCAATGGTCAAATGCTCTCCTGTGCCTTCCGCTGTGTATGTAGCGTAATCGTTCGCTCCATAACCGCCTTTTTCGGCTGCGGATATGGTTGGAAAATACCCAAAGGCTCCATTCGTGTACCCGGAAACAAACAGAAAATCGACTGGAGATTGCTGGCGAATATCCTGCTGAAATTTGACAAAAAACTCCCCGGGCAGACCGACAAAGCCGATTTCCGGGGTGATCAAAACCACACTTAGCGGGATTTTAAAATTTTTTCCCTTATCGGTTAGTCTCTTGATTCTTTCTGGCACATTTTCATCCCCTTCAGTTGAGCTCAATTTCTCCGTATCCCATCTGATCGTGGTTTCCAGGTCCTTTATTTTATATAATACTGAAAATTCACCTGTATATGGTCTGGTTTCGATAGTTCCAGCGACCCGCATAACTTCGTTTGCCAGTTCTCCTCCGGCCTCCTCCAATCTAGATACCGGGTTATCCACTGAATGCGCATAGTAAGGGTTCATGTCCCCGGGCGCTCCCTGAAAGAAAATGCACACCGGGCCGCCCTTGATGCCTTTCTGCACTTCCCGGCAAAGTACACCCGGGAAATCGGCGGAATACACGAGATTAGTCTCCGGTCTTCTGTGAATTACCGGATGGCAGGCATAATTGACCAGCACAGCGATAGTATTGCCCGAAAGATCATCTATCTTTATCACACCGACAGTCTGGTCGACCGGCCCCATGGGGATTTTCTGGTGATTTTGCCATACCATCTCCACACGACCGTCGTCGGGATTGACCTTTATTCTGTTATAGCTTAAATCCACTTTCCCCCATCCTGTACCGAGTTGCACGGGTTCGAGCGATTTATAAGCGCTTTTTAAAGCATCGAGCGTTTTTTCGCATATTACCTGCTCGTATTCCGGTAAATCTTCTATTTTCTCTCCTTTTTTCATTTTCGGTTCTGAATCGATCACCGGGCCTGAATGGGTGTGAGTGGACAAAAAAACAACTTCTTTCAGCCCCGTGGCAGCGGAAATTCGCTGACGGAGCTGGTCGCTGATCTCTTTTCCGAACGGGAAAATCAAATCATAAACAACGAATCCGATGCTCCGCTCATCCGAGCGAAAAACCAGCGCGCGGACATACAAAGGGTCCAGAACCCCGGTGGATATGTTATTCTTCCCCCCGTAACCAGCCATCTGCAAGCCGGTTGCGGGCGTTATCTCCAGCTGCGATACCCCGGCTTCAATTCCCCAGGCTAATTGCGCGGAAAACAGGAGCACTGCTATTGGTAAATAAAATAATCTTCCCGTTCTCATAGTAATCTCCTCTTTATTTAGAGTTATAAATTAATATATAAACTTTTATATATTTCCGCATGGCACATAACAGATCAATCATTGCCTGAAATTGTTATTAAGTTGATTCACAGATTCCCGATCTAGTCGAACGGATTTTCATCCTTATAACGGACTCCTTGCGGCAGGTTGAAAGAAACATCCTCGATTCCGAGCATCTTTACGGCGCTGAAAAGGGTTTTTCCGGCATGACAGAAAGCTACGGCCGTATGATGGGGGAACTGTTTGCCGATCAAGACATGGCGGTAGAACCGGGCCATCTCTCTGATAGATAAAACTCCGATTCCTCCGAAAGAGCATGGATCAATATCGAGTATTTCCCCCTCGGCTGCATACGACCTGAGTTCTCCCGCTGCGGTTGCCTGGAGCCTGAAAATAGTGACCTCTCCGGGCCTTAACCGGCCTTCGAGAGTTCCGCGGGTAATCCGGGGGGTCTTGCCGGGCTCCATCAGACGGTGCATAATCAACTGGTATTTCAGGGAAAAGCTCTCCATGAAGCATGACGGGGTGTTGCCGCAGTGAAAACCCATAAAGAGATCGCCCGGATTGTAATCTTTAACCTTGTCTCCTGCGGCATCGATCAGATCCTGGGGTACCGTATTATTGATATCGAGAAGGGTCACGGGAAGCTCTGTAGCCGTGCAGACCATATACTCGCTGAGTGCCCCGTAAATATCCACCTCGCAGGCGACCGGGATTCCCCGGCTGGCCAGCCTGGAATTGACATAGCAGGGAACGAACTCGAAATATTTTTCAAAAGACGGCCAGCATTTGTTGGCAAAGGCTACGAACCGGGAAGCCCCGCGCTTTTTCTCGTAAAAAGAAACCAGGGCGCATTCGAACCGGGCGAGTTTTTTTATCAGGTCCGGATAGGTGTTGCCGGCCCCAAGCTCCCGCTCCATATCCCGGGCTACTGTCTCCACTTCCGGTCTGCCCTCGGCTTCGAGATAGATGTCGTAGAGATCGAGCTCGCTGTTCTCCATAATCTCGACCCCCAGATCGTAGAGGGGTTTAAGCGGAGCATTGCAGGCTAAAAAATCCTGGGGCCGCGGGCCGAAAGTGATAATTTTTAATTGCTTCAAGCCCAGAACCACACGGGCCGCAGGGATAAAATCCTTTATCCTGACAGCGACCTCCTCTGCAGAGCCCACCGGGTTCTCCGGAATGTATGGCCGCAATCCTCTAAGCGCACAATTGTATGAGGCGTTGAGCATGCCGCAATAAGCATCGCCCCTGCCGAGGTACAGGTCATCTTTGCTTTCCTCGGCAGCGGCGCAAATCATTACCGGTCCCTTGAACCTTTGCGCCAGAAGGGAAATCGGCCCCTCCGGTCCGAAATTACCCAGGAAAATAACCAGCGCATTTATCTTTTTGTCCTGGATTTCCTTTTCCACTCCTGACAGATCAAGCTCATTTTCGACCAGCGTCTCGCATGGCCAGATAGAAACCCCGAGCTTCGTGCATTCTTCAACCAGCCGTTCTTTCCTTGCCAATGAGAGCTCACTCGGGAAACAGTCTCTGCTCACTGCAACAAGGCCCAGATTGACCTGCGGGATGTTGTTCATTTCCCCTCCTTTTAGTGACGAGACATAAATTTTCTGAGATTTTATGCATTTTTTAGTGACGTGACGCTTCCCTGACCAGAGTGGTCTAGCCGATCTTCCGGGTCTTTACGGGTTCCTTTGCCCAACCCTTAGAGCCTCTGCCTTTCCTCTGCAGTCTGCTCTTCGATGAATCCGGCAAGCTTCGAGTACTTTTCGTACAGGGCAGTGTATTTTTCCACCCAGAAGAGCCTCGGTTTGTAATATTTTTCAAACCCCGCGCCCATGGCTTTTTGCGCCTCGCCTACTGTCCGGTATATCCCGCTTACCACTGAGGCGAACATGGCTGCACCCAGGGCGCAGGCTTGTTCTGAGGCAGCCACTTTGATTTCCCTGTTTAAAACATCCGCCAGGATCTGCATGGCATAGGGCGACTTTTTAGCTACTCCCCCGAGGGCGATCACATCCCGAATAGGTATGCCCTCTTCTTCGAACCTCTCGACAATCTTTTTCGAGCCGAAAGCGGTCGACTCTACCAGGGCCTTGAAGACCCTGGGCGCCGTGCTGCCGAGATTGAGACCGGTGATTGCGCCTTTCAGGAGCTGATCTGCATACGGGGTCCTTCTGCCGTTGAGCCAGTCCAGCGCCACGATGCCCGAGTCCTCCTCACCCAGCTTCCCGGCCTGGTCTGTCAATTCCCGGTAGATATTATCACGGATCTCCCGGCAAAGCTGCTCCCGCTGATCAGCGTCAATCTTACCGCTTCGGGCGAGGATATTCTGGACCGGCCAGTAGAGCAGGTCCCTGAACCAGGCATATACATCACCGTAAGCCGATTGGCCAGCTTCCATGCCGAGCATGCCTGGAATGACAGAACCATCGACCTGCCCGCAGATGCCCCGGACAAGCTTATCGCCGATTTCCTCCACCGGAGCCACCAGCATGTCGCAGGTCGAGGTTCCGATAACTTTAGTGATTGTATAGGGCTGGATCCCTGCTCCCACCGCGCCCATATGGGCATCAAACGCTCCGACACCGATCGGGATGCCCCCGGCAAGGCCCAGCCTGCCGGCCCATTCAGCGCAGAGATAGCCTGCCGGCAGATCAGCGGTATAAGTCTGACTGTAAAGCCTTTCCCTTAATCCGGCGAGCCGGGGATCGAGCCTGACCAGGAACTCCTCGCTCGGCAGGCCGCGGAAAGACTCATGCCACATGGCCTTATGGCCTGCTGCGCAGCGGCTCCGTTTTATTTCAAAGGGATCTTTGTTCCCGCTCAGCAATGCGGGAATCCAGTCACAGTGTTCGACCCAGGAAAAAGCCGCATCCCGCACTTTCTTATCCTCCCGCAGCACATGGAGGATCTTGGCCCAGAACCACTCGGATGAATAAACTCCGCCCACATACATCGTAAAATCGGTACCGCCCCAGGACCTGGCGGTGTGGTTTATCTCCACTGCTTCACGGACAGCGGTGTGGTCTTTCCATAAGATAAACTGGGCATTGGAGTTGTCCCTGAACTCATCGATAAGACCCAGCGGCACTCCCCTTCGATCCACAGGTCCGGGTGTCGAGCCGGTGGTATCTACCGAAATCCCTTTGACCGCTTTGCCTGCGCCAGTGGGGGCTTTTTCTAGGGCCTTCCTGACAGAGATCTCCAATCCCTCCAGGTGGTCTAGAGGATGCTGACGGAAGCGGTTTTCCACCGGGTCGCAATACATTCCTTGCCCCCAGCGCTTGAAATCACAAACCGCAGAGGATATCTCCGCGCCATCCGCTGCATTTACGATTAACGCACGAACAGAGTCAGTGCCGAAATCAATTCCGATTACATAGGCAGGACTTCCCATAGCTGATCCTCCCATTGTTGTGCAGCCCGCGGTTGATGATTTTATTTCCAGATATTAATTCTCCGGTCATGAAATTGTTTACATCTATCCGGATTGGTAAATCATTCATGCTTACCCGGCTTATATTAATAACCAAGGCTAAAGCTTATAAACAACAATATAAATGGAAACTATCTAATGCCTCCTGTTGTAACTTACAATGCTTCCAACCTGATAAAAATTGTCAAAAAGACAGGGCTGACATTTCATCCCGCCTTCTCTATGAATCGTTCTTTAAATGCGCAAGTTTCTTTCTCAGGCGAAGCACCCTTGTAAATGGACACTATTTTTTGTGTCCATTTGATTATGTAAATTTTTTACTCCAGATACAATTGTCCAGAAAAAAATATTTATCTGGAGAGAAAAGGAGCGCTTTTAAAGCATTGGCAAGCTGAATCCTCAAAAAGTGTGTTAAAATTGATCCCATATTTGATTTGCCGGATTAAATTAGTTAATTTGATTGAGAAAGGGATAACGGGGTTGTTTTTCATAAACCATCATCTATGTTTGCGGACACAACGGAGCATGAAAATCAAGAAGACACACCCTGTCCGTTTAGCGTACACCCCTCTCAAAAGGGGATTTTCACGTAAAATTTCCAAAATGTTCCGCCAGCTTCGAGGTATCTTCTGCGTAAGACTGTTATTCAGTAGATATATTAATTTATATACGTTAATGTCTTCATTGCTTTGATTGGATTTAATTCACCTTATTTTGAAACTTAAAAATTTCAATCTCGAGTTTTCAGGAAGCTTATCGCATGATCAGCCATCCACAAAATGACGGGGAGTCAGGATGAATAAACCGATGATTGTTCTGGTTTCAGCGCTTATAGGATCTATTGCTTCTTACGGCGCATGTAGATCCGAAGAGCCCAGGCTCGAGGGGTTCCCCTGGCCTGACCCGGCGAATGACATTGTCCTGGAAGTACCCACAGTCTCCCAAAAGATCCAGGCAGACGGTGATCTGAATGACGACGGCTGGATAAACTCGGGCCTGGTCAAAAAGTTTTACCGGGCTGCGGACGCTCTGCCCTCTTCGATCGAGGCTGTGGTCAGGGTTCTCTATGATGGAGAAAACCTGGTGTTCAGCCTTGATCTGCCGGGAGCAATGCCTAGTGAAAATCTCGAGAAGTGTTTCCTGACAGACGAATTCGATCTTGCGCGCTCGGGGCCTTATGTCAGCATTTGCCTTGACCCTCTTCACGGGCATGGAGTCTATTACCAGTTCCTGACCGACCCAGCCGGTCGCCGGCAGGATCTCCGCGTATTCGACGAAAGCTGGAATTCGAGCTGGTCAGCGGCTGTCAACAAGTCGGGCGGGAGATGGCAGGCGGAAGTTGCTATTCCCCTGACGGAAATATTCGATGCACCCAAGGAAGGGGATATATGGGGCTTCAATATCGCTCTGTTCGGCTTAGGCGGTGAGGGAGCGCTGAGCTCGACCCCGATCCGTCTCGATCTGGCCGATGCCGAAAGATTCGGGCACATACTGTTCAAAGGGGACCTTTCTCAGGATCGGCTGGCCGTGATAAAATCCTCGCTCCCGCGCCTGCACCGGGAACAGAAAGAAGCCAGATTAGCGGCCAACAGAGAGATGTGCGGCCCGGAGCTGATCGATATCCCCGGGGAATTGAAAGAACCCGTCGCCGGCTGGGAATATCTCTTGAAAAATGGAGTGAAAATCACCTGCCTCGGAGCCGACAACCCACGGATAATCCGGTCGCGCTATCCTTTCTTTTACGAGAAATACGAAAACCCGGACTTGCAGCGGCTGAGAAAAATATACCGCCTCGATGAGGTAATCGCTCCAGGCAGAAATGAATTCGAGCGGATACTGCTAGTCAATGAATGGCTGGTAAAGCATGTCCCGTTCGGCACTCCGGCACCTATCAGGCCGCAGGCCTTCCATGTATTGAATTACGGTCTCGCCGGGCAGACATTCAACTGCACCTACCTGTCATTCACCCTGACCCAGCTTTACGCATCTCTGGGCTGGACAGCCCGGAAACTCACCAGTCAGGGGCACGGGACCCTGGATCTCTGGTCCAGCTACTGGCGCAAGTGGATCCAGGTCGACCCGAGCCGCAACTCTTACTTCCGGCTCAGGGGAACAGCCGTCCCGCTTAACAGCAATGAAATCAGGCGGGAGTTCTGGCGCAACCAGGGCGTGGACATGGAGATGGTATTCGGCACAGAACAGAGAGCGGAAAAGGTAACACTGGAAAGAAGGGAAAAGGACGGGCTCTACAGGTACCGTCAGGACGGTTATGCCTGGGTGGCCTATAAAACCCGGAACAATTTCTTCGAGGTGCCCTATGCTTACCGGAATTTTCTCTATCTGGTGCTCGAGGACGAATACGACCGGGGTAAAAAATGGCAAAACATGTACACAGGCGAAATTGATGAAAGGTACCTTTTTTCCATTCTTACCGACCGGGTGGGAGACATATTCTGGACCCTGAACCAGGCCTTTATACACCTTTATGACCAGGGAAGCAAGGAGCTGAAAGCTCAGCTCGAGACCGTAACCCCCAATTTCAAAACCTTCGAAATCGCCGTGGATAACGATGAATATCAGCAAACCGGACCGGTTTTCACCTGGGACCTTCACCCGGGCCAGAATTTTCTCCATGTCAGAAGTATCAACAAGTTCGGTCTTCCCGATCCCGAGCACAAGATAGTCCTGGCTGTTCCTGAATAACAAAATGTAAAGGATCCCTTCATTGTGAGGAGAGATTCCATGTATTACGATTGCCATTCTCATCTGGATGACGAGAACCGTTACGGCGGCTGGTCCCCGGAGGAACTTTTGTGGAAGATGGATTCCGCGGGCGTTGGGCGGGCGGTCATTTCATCTGTCAAGGGCTTAAGCGCCGGCAATCCGGATGATCTTGCCCGGGGTAACGAGGCGGTAAGCAAGGTGGTCCAGCATTATCCGGACCGTTTTGAAGGCGGGGTCTGCGTAAATCCAAAATTGCCGGAAGCAAGTCTCAGGGAGATAAAAAATTACGTGGTGCAAGGGCCTTTCGTGCTGGTGGGTGAGATGTGCCAGTACATTCAGGGCTGGGACGCCAAAGAGCCCGGACTGGGCGCGATAATCGAGCTTGCGCAGGCACATAATGTGCCGATTCTGATTCACTCCTCCACAGAGACCCATGCTGTCGAAATCCTGGACCTGTGCACGGCCTACCCCGGCGCCAGGTTCATTATGGCCCACATGGGAGGGATGAATTATCTTCATGAAAACATCCCCCGGCTGATCGCCAACCGCAGGAACAATCTCTGGATCGATATTTCCGGCGCCTGCGCCTTTTTCACCTTCTACCTGGAGAGGCTGATCGAGAACCTCGGCACGGATCGAATCGTTTTCGGCGTGGACATGCCGCTTATCGAGCCGGCCCCACTGGTCACGCGCATCGAAAACCTTCGCTTAAGCCGCCAGGAGAAAGACCGCATAGCCGCGGGCAACCTCGCAGACCTGGTCACAGGCAAAAAAGGATGAATCTTGATTTTATCCTGCTCTTTAAGCTGGACTGACAATTATTCATGTAAGCAAAGGGAGAAAAAGAATGCTCAGGAAAAGTCTTCTCTGCCTGGCCGCTGCAGCGGTCTTCTGTGGCGGGTGCGTTATTTCCAAGCCGGACAAGAATCTCCAAGAAAAAAACGCACAGCCTGAGAAACCGGCTATTGTTCTACGCCATGTGGTGCTGTTTAAGTTCAAGGAGGATACCACGCCGGACCAGATTAAAAAGATCGAGAGCGAGTTCTGTGCCCTGCCCGGTAAAATCAAGGCGATTTATGATTTCGAGTGGGGCACTGATGTGAGTGTGGAAAATTTGAGCCAGGGGTTCACCCACTGTTTTGTGGTGACCTTCCGGGACCAGGCCGGCCGCGATGAGTACCTGCCCCATCCGGCGCATAAGGAATTCGGAGCCTTTTTGCAGCCGTACCTGGAGAAGGTGCTTGTGGTTGATTACTGGACCAAGTCATAGACTTTATCCTGAAACAGGAAGTTTTCTCGTTTGGATTTGCGGCAAAAATAATATTATTATGATTTATATAGCTCATCATTTTTTAGGGAGAATGCCATGGCCTCAAATGTCGATGAAATAACTGTAAGCTACGAAGAAGACGGCGTCCTTCTGGTAAAAGAACTGGACAAGGTTGTCCTTTCCAAAGGCTCCTGGGTAACAATCATTTTCAGGTATCAGCAGTGGGAGCCAGGCAAGAATGGATACAGCCCAGAGCGCTACACTATCCGCAGGTACCGCAAAATAAACGAGGAGTACAGGCAGCAGTCGAAATTCAATATTTCAAGCTCAGAGCAGGCGAAAAAGATTATCGAGGCCTTGCAGAAATGGATTGGGTAAGATAAATATTCTAGCCAAAGATATTTGAAATTTTTTTTAATCTATTCAGATTATCGACATGAGATCATACTCAATCTGTTTTTCAGAGGAATTCAGTAGACAGGAGTCAGGAGTCAGAATACAAAATTCCCCCACCGCCCCAAGTAACCTGCCCTGGCCTTTTCTACCATGCTTCGGACTCGATGTATTTGGGGCGGAGACTTCTGACTACTTACTTCTGTATTCTTGCTTTGGTGTAACTCGTTGATTTATGAGACGTTAGCAATTTTGAGAGATAATCTCTCAATTTTAAATGTGTAAGAATCTAAAGCAGCGGCCGGCCAGTGTAACAAGCTGTATATTAATTTTTATATTTGTGAAAATGCTCTCCGGGTGCCGTCCCCAGGCTAATAATTTGAATTAAAATTCTTCTTTTATATATAAGTTTTAGTATCATTTGAGCACTATGGAAAAAACCGGTGAATACCAAACGCTCCCTGGTAGGTTTTGTTATCTGGCTCGCGGTATGTTTTGGTGCTGCCGCTTTCGGCGGGAGATTCAGTCCCGGAGAGTGGTATTCTAATTTAAGTAAACCGTCCTGGACCCCTCCCGGCTATGTTTTCCCTCCGGTATGGACTTTCCTCTATATCACAATGGGGACAGCGGCCTGGCTGGTCTGGAAAAAAGAAGGCTTCTCAGGCCGGGCAGTAGCGCCCCTGACACTCTTTCTGGTCCAACTGCTGCTCAATGCAGTCTGGCCCTGGCTCTTTTTCGGTCTTCACCTGCCGGGACTTGCTTTCGCGGAACTGGTTCTCCTCTGGCTTGTTATCTCAGTCGTCCTGGTAACCTTTTTCAAGCAGGACACATGGGCCGGGGCTCTTCTGGTACCCTACCTCCTGTGGGTCAGCTTTGCGGCTGCTCTCAATTTCTCTGTGTGGCGGCTCAACCTGTGAGATGTTGCATAAAGTTCTGAAAAGCCCTCCGGACCGAATCACTCACCGAACTCCTCACCGATAAAAATGTCCAGTCAGAACACTGCAAAAGAAAGCGGAATTTTCAATTGTTTTGTCCGCCTGGATGAGTTAATTTCTGTCAATAACATCATCCAATTATTGCCCTTTCCATTTTGTCCCGAAAGGGCTGACCGCGAAAAGATTCGGAGGCTCGAAATGAAAATCGGCGTACATGCCTATGCCTGGACCTCGGAATGGAACAACCAGTGCCTGGGACTTATCGGGCGCGCCGCGAACCTGGGTCTGGATCTGATCGAGATACCGCTGATGCGGATCGATCTCTGCGATCCCGAAGCTATCAAGGCCGAATGCGAGAGGGCGGGCATTGATGTCTGCACTTCCACGGTGCTCAATGAAAAGACCGATCTGACCAGTGAAGACACCGGGATCAGGAAAAACGGAGTGGCTTATCTCAAGGCTTGCGTAAAAGCTACCGCGGACATGGGCGGGAGATGTCTCAGCGGGGTGATCTATTCCGAGATCGGGAAAAAAAGCGACACCCGCCCGGGTCCCAGGGAATGGGGGTATTCCGCCGGCGGGCTGAAAGAGGTCTGCCGGTACGCCCGGGACTTTGGAGTGACCCTGGGCATTGAGCCTGTCAACCGCTATGAAACCTACCTGATAAACACCGCCGGTCAGGCTGTGCAGCTCGCGGACATGATAGATGAACCAAATATCGCGGTTCACCTAGACACCTACCACATGAATATCGAGGAAAAAGATTTCTACCAGGCCACCAAAACCGCGGGCCACAGGTTGTGCCACTACCACCTCTGCGAAAACGACCGGGGCATTCCGGGAACCGGCCTGGTGGACTGGGACTGCATATTCATGGCCCTGGGCGAGATGAATTACCAGGGCAATGCTGCTCTGGAGTCCTTTGTGGAAGTCTCGGACAACATGCGGGGAGCTACCTGTATCTGGAGGGACCTGGCGCCCTCCGGCGATGTGCTGGTCAGCGAGGGCTTGAGATTTATCAGGTCCATGATCGAGAAATATTTTCCCAAGGCTCCCTGAGGAGAAAACCTTATACTCATGGGCAAGTCAGGCCTGGGAAAGCGAAAAGTACCTTTCATTTCTTCTGCCCGACAGGGGAATGAGCTGCTCCGCGGCGGGCCGCGGAGTATCAAAAGGTTAGATCTGATTTATCTTATCCCCACCCTGTGGGCGAACACCTGGGTGCGCCCTTACAATCACCAGGGGCGGATTACCCCGAAACAGAGCCTCGAAAAATTCTTTTCTATTTAAATAAAGCGTTAGGTCCATGACCTCCCAGATCCTTGCCTGAATGGCGAGGCAAACTCTTCAAACCCCGGCGCAGGAGGATCAAGATGCCTGAGAAAACAACCGGCGGGAACAGGTGTAATTTGTTAATCATTTTCCTGCTTCTTTTTTTCGTGAGGCCGGCTGATGCGGCTGAGGATTTCAAGATTGAGACCAAAGAACTCGAGGCCACCTTGGATCCAGCCACAATGTCTGTGGATGTAAAGCACCTGCCGGCCGGGATAATATGGCGCATGAGCCGTGAGGGAAACCGGGAGTTCGTTTATGAGTCAAATGGCGAGATTCACGAGGTCAGCCTGGCCGATTCCCGTCAGAAAAAGGTGACCCGCCTGGGGAGAAGCTCGCTCCTTGTGACCCTTGCCGATTACCGCCTGGAGATCCTTATCTGGCTGGATGAGCAAGCCGGAGACCTGATTTTCAAATTTATTCCCCTCGAGGAAGACCACCTGTTCAAGATCAAGGGGCTGATCTATCCCCGGCCTTTCGAGGTCCCGGTAAGGCCTGACTGCTACTCCTTTTTCGGTTACAGCCAGGGCTGCCTGATCCCCGGCAACTGGGACCAGAAAGAGGATATAAACAATCCTATTCAGTTCGATGACGACAAGCGGTTCAAGCTGTTCGGGGAGCTGATGGGGCGCCCGGCCAACTGGTGGGACTCCCAGGAGTGGGACCAGGCCGGTCTGGTCTATCCTCTCAGAATGGCCTGTTTCGGGGCCGTGCAGCCGGGCTCCGGGTTCCTGGCCGCGGTGGATGACAATTGCCGGATGGACACGGACATCCATGTCAAGCATACGCCCGGAAAGCCCACCGACTACATGATTTACTGGCGGCCCACCATGGGCGTGTTCGGCTATCCGCGCGTGATCAGCTATCACTTCGAGAAAAACGCGGGCTATGTCAGCCTGGTCAAGCACTATCGCAAGTATTACGAGCGCCTGGGCTACCTCAAAACTTTGGCCGGGAAAAACCGGGAAAACCCCAAGGTCGAAATGCTCAAAGGCGCCGTGAACTTAAGAGCCCGTATTTCCCGTAAAGACCACCGCACATTCAATTTCGAAGTATACAACACCTTTCACGATGTGGGCGAGCAGATAGAGGAGTTCCGCAACCGGGTGGGAGCAGAGCGTGCTTCACTGTCGTTCACCGGCTGGCAGCGCTACGGCCACGACCAGGAGTACCCCGATATCATGCCGCCCATGATGTACGCCGGAGGCCCGGAGGGGCTTGACTCCCTGGCCCGCAAGGTCAAAAAAATGGGCTACATTTTCGGCCTGGCAACCGACAATTACTGCGATATAACTCTCGACTCGCCGTCGTTCCGCGAGGAGGTCACCCTGAAAGACAGCCAGGGCAGCTATTTCCGCCGGAGCACCTGGGGAGCCGGGGTCAACTCCCTGATCTGTCCCCGGTGGGCGATCCGTTTCCTGCGGCGCAATTTCGAGGTCGGCCGCACGGACTATCCAGGGGTCCGGGGGCTGCTCGATACCGCCCCGCCCGATCATTATCTGCTAGGGAACTATGTCTGCAACTGGGAATGTTACGATCCCAGGCACCCCCTGACCCGCAACGAAAACCGTCAGGCCCTGGCCGAGATATTCCAGTATTTCAAGGAAAAGGGGATCCTGCTCACTATCGAGCACCATAACGACTGGGTCGTTCCCTGGATCGTGAGCGCCAGAACCAGGGCGGCGCACGATGTGGTTTATGGGCGCGACGAGGCAGGCCGGATCCGCGGGATCCCGATCCCCCTGTGGCAGCTTGCTTTCCATGACTGCACCTATGTCTCAGGCGATAACTACCTGTATGCCCTTCTCTGGGGCGGGCAGGCCTCCATGGGACTCCCTGTGCCTGAGGACCAGGCCCGGATCGACGATGTCCTTCTACTGGCCAAACTCCACCGGGCCATAGGCTGGGATGAAATGACCAACCACCGGTTCCTCTCGGATGACTACATTGTGCAGGAGACGACCTTTTCTTCAGGTGCGAAAGTCTGGGCCGATATGGCGAATAAAAAATTCAGGATAACCGGCGTGCCGGGGATAACCGAGGAGGTAAGGGAGGCGAGGTAGGACTGGGGTGAATTTTATTTTTCAAATTAATTTCTGAGGGCTGACTTAGAAGGTCTTTCCTTCTAATATCCACAGGCAAAATGCATAAAAAAAGCCCTCTCGCCTTTTGAGAGGGCCTTTCAGCTTTTGAGCAGGTCTTGTTCCTTTATTGCAAATTGGCAGGGCGCAACTTTTTCAGGCGCAACCCTCCGCTAAGCTGGACGAACAACTCTAAGGAAGAATAGTTCCACAAAAAATGCAATCCTGCAGTGCAAAATGCAATACAGTGTTATTTTTTCAGCTTTATTTTGGTCTTACACTTATCGCACACCGCTGAGTCCTCGCCTTGCTTGAACATCACAACCGCACCACAGCGGGGACAGCGCTCGAAACGCACCTCTTTCATCCAGGAGGTGGCCATTTTTTCTTCCCTCCGCAAGTGTTTTTCTTGTTTAGAACAGCATAATATCCCCCGCAGCTTTGATTTTACCGCAAAATACATTCCATTGTCAACTAAAAAACATGGTTATGTTTTTTTGTGCAGCCAGACTCAGGTGAGAAAAGAGACTATCTCTCAGCGCTTTTGGTACCGAAGATAACAATCCGGAATATTGAAACCCTTTCAGCCGGGATTATTCGCAAATTTGCCGGATGATTTGCTTAAGATATTGTCGAGTTTCACGTTAACTGAATCTATTTTAAAATCCCCCCTGGCCCCCCTTTGGTAAAGGGGGGAAGCCGCCCTCCCCCTTTGAAAAAGGGGGATCGAGGGGGATTTGCAAGAAAATACTCCCCAAGCGGAATTTTATGAATAATCCGGGTCAGGAAGGGCAAATATAATTTTTTTCCACCATGACCGCTTTTTCTTTACCGCTGAATCGCTTTTCAGGGTACATTGGTGCATTATTTATTGTAAAGTTTAAAAAAAAGATTATATTTATACTAAAGCAAGATTCTCTCTCTAATGAAAAGGGTGCGTTTTCCCGAGATCAGCGCTCTCCTTTTTTGTCATTTACTTAACAAAAGGAAACAATCCATAAATAATAAAGCAGAAATTAAGGGATAAGCTTTAAAAATAAATAATTATTAGGAGAACGCGATGAATATTTATGTTGGTAATTTATCTCGAGATACTACCGAGGATGATTTACGGGAGGCTTTTGAAGCTTTCGGGCAGGTAACATCAGTCAATATTATCAAAGACAAGTATTCCGGCGAATCAAGAGAATTCGGGTTCGTGGAGATGCCGTCCAAAGAAGAATCCCAGGCAGCTCTCGACGGAATTAACGGCAAAGAACTGCATGGAAAAGCGATTATAGTCAATGAGGCTCGCCCGCGCCCTGATAACCGTCGAGGCGGCAAAGGCCGAGGCGGTAAGGGTTTTGGTGGCGGAGGCCGGGGCGGCGGCGGAGGCGGACGGCGCCCCTGGTAAACAGAATTCTGACTGAATAATCCCGGGGGAGAATTTCGCTTGAGGAGTCATCCGCAGAGGAAGCTGAATCTTTCGGAGATTTGTTCACTTCAAAGAAGTTTAAAATAGTGTCCCCGGACGCGCCATGATTGAAAAGGGCTTGCAAGAAATTGCCGGCCCTTTTTATTTATTTTCTTCTCCAGCTCCGCAAGGGCGGGTTTGAAATCCCCCCCTCCAATAACCTATTTATTTTTATAGCGTTATAAAAAGCAAGCAAAGTTCCTCGAGTAAAATGATAACATTTTTCAAAGGGTTCTCTAAGTTATTTTGATCAGATCCAGGAACTGGGTCACTAATGTCGAATACTGGCTTTTACCGATTCGACAAGAAAGCCGTATTTGTCCTCCCTGTCGGCGATTGATCGGAAATGGACATAGCAGATACCGTTCTCACTTGGCCTGTTCAGTTCCAGCCGCACAGATGACTGTTTCCCGTCAATCAACAGCCGGCAGGCAGCGGAGCGCGAATCCTCCCATTCGAAACGAAGCTCCTGCCATTTGCCAGGCTGCAATACAGTCTCATCGCCAATACTCCCGTCACCCTCGAAAGCAAAGCTGTACATGGCGTAGCGATAAGCCAGCGTATCGGTAGGGTTGAACCAGCGGTCGATCAGGCAAATCCTACCTCCTTCGCCTCCAGGCTCGAGCATGATGCTGGTGGTGAAAGAACCTTTCAGCCCTGCTGGGAAATTCCACACGGCCCCGTCATTCTCGCATACCAAACCCGGGTCGGCCGGGCGGCGGATATGAAGCGCCTTCCGGCCCTGCTTGTCCGGATGTTCCACCAGCGGCGCTCCAGGATCGCGGTTGTAAGCGCAGTGGCCCTTGATACCTTTCAGGTATTTGTGTGTGGACCAGTCTTTCAGGCCATTGGCAAAACTGTCGCTGCGTTCGGTTTCATAGAGCCAGGCCGGGTCGAAAATGACCATTGCCCTGACCAGGGGATGCTGGCCGAAAGCAACCAGCACCTTGCCCTGTGGAAGCTCTGCTGCCTGTGACTGGTGCACGCTTTTGTCAAGCGATACCTCGGTTCCTCCCCGGGTAGCGAAATCGCTCTCGTTGCGCAACTGGTTGAGATACAATTCCCGAAAACCGATCCAGGTCTTGCCGTCATCCTCTGAAATCGCCACATGAATCGCATCCCGGTTGGTAAAGACATCCTCCCATAGACCAAACTTCTGCTCTTGCCTGATAGTCGTGTCTGTGGACCGGTCAACCTCAGGTAGCGGCGTAGTGTTGCACCAGAAAACGAGCAGGCGGCCGTCTTTCATCCGGAAAAATGTCGGCATGGTCAGGGTGGAGTAGAAACGGGAGGGGACAGGCGCGGACCAGGTCTCGCCGCCGTCTTGTGAGAACGACTGATACAGGTTGTCCATAGAGGTCCGCAGCAGCATCCACAGCCTGCCATCCCCAAGTTCAGCGATAGTCGGCTCGATGGTGTTGTTCTGCCAGCGGGTTTTCTCGTGAGGCCAGACCGCCTCGTGTCTGGGGCCGACCGGGACCCGGGCCAGTTGCCAGTGGTATCCGTCATCATCCGAATAAAACACGCAGGACCGGAAGGTCGCCTTTCCTTCCTCTTCCCAGGACTGACCGCAGGTGACCAGCATCCGCTGGCGCTTCTGAAGGAACAAGGGCTGGCGAATCATGCCGAAACGCTCATCGTGAATCTTGGCCTGCTGATATTCCCCGTCGATCCCATCCTTACTCCGCAATGCATACGTCCCGTCTCTCCTGCTGATCAGGCGAATAAAATCCCCTGAGTAAAGGCTGCGAGCCGGGGGCGGACCGCTTTCGCCGGTTACCGCACTGCCGCTTATTGTCACTCCGGCCTCATCCCAGGTCAATCCATTGTTGTTACTGTAAATGTAGTAATGCTCGGTCGGATTGCTCTGTGGACCCCTGAAGCCGTAATGCCGGAGCTCACCGTCCGGCAGTTGAACCAGGCCATGGAACGCATTCTCGGGAGGTCTTCCCACGAAAACAGGAGCGAAAATTTCCTTGAGGGAAAGAGGCTTTGAGGTATTTTCATTCTTATTCCTGTCGCAACCAACTGTCGAGTATAACGTAAAACAAACCATAAAAAGATATTTGAACGACTTTTTCAATTTTAATCCCCCGGCTGATTGTCCGGTGAAAGAATTCATTCACCATGTGCTCCGACTCTGATTTGTCCGAACCGGAACACCTCGTACGGGTTCACGTCAGGCGGTCCGGCAGACACATACAGCTCAGGGTTGCCGCTCAGCACCATCACGGTCGAGCCAAAGGTGTGTGAGGACAACACATCCAGGTACGGGCGGCAGATCGGGTGTTGTGGGTGGCCGGAAGAGAGTATCTGTTTCACCAGGTTCACGTCCACTTCTCCCGTGCTTTCGGTCAGCATTTTTCCCAATGTGCAGAAGCGAACCTCCGAGTTTTCATCTCCAGACAGGTTGTCCGGATGCTGCGCCAGAAATTCAAGATGTTTCGGACAGAATTCATTGTTGACGAAGGGGTGATTGGTGTGGAAGACCATCCCTGGGGTATCTTCCGGCCTGTACTCTACCACCCTGCCAGATGAGCACTCGAAGCTGCAGGTCCGCTCCGGACCGCCGATCAGATAATTCTGGCCGGTGGCGTGTTTCACCCTGCTGACAAATTCAATCGCCTTTTCCAGGTCCGGCTGTTCCAGCAACCCCCGGATCACGTAAGCCACCGGCAGGCCTTCTGTCTTGTAAGCGAGCTGGGTCAAGGCGTTGACACAGACTCCGAGTCCGCGGTTGTTCATCCCGTTGGTGGCGATAAGCCCGGCGCAGGTAAAGACCAGGATTCCCAGGTCGGAATCAGGCGATTTGATCTTAAGCACAGCCTGGTAGCCATTGCGGAAACCCTCCAGGTCCATGTTCTGGGCCACTATCGCCGGGTTGCGTTGGGTCCGGTTAACTCCCAGGGCGCTGCACTTGTCCTGCATCACGTCCCTTCCGTTCATCCCGACCTCGTCCAACAACTGAAAGGCAAAGATCGTGTTGAAATCCATATCCGCGCCGGTGGCAATACCCTTGACTTCCTCCAGCAGCTCCGGGGTGTATTCCTTGATAGCACTGGTGTAGTCTGTCCGTTCCAGAAAGACCTTGATAAATGAATCGGGATTAACCCCATAGAGCCTGGCCTGATTCTCTTTCCATAGCCATACTACTCGCTGTATTTTGTCTTTAAGCTGTCTCCCGTGGGCCAGTCCCTGCTCGTATGGACTTCCCTCCAGGATTACGTACGGGATTCCGGTGCTCTCAACAGCTTCCTGGTCCAACTCTTTCTTGTGACGCTCACAGCCGCTTGCGGCGATAAGAAAGATCGCATAAATTGCGACCAGTGAATACCATCTCAGCTTTTTATTCACCTTCTCCCTCCTGGGATTGCTTTTTATGCAGGGATTCCGGTTTTTTCAGCCAATATTCCCCAAAGAAAAATTGACTGCTGTCACTTTTACCTGCTGATTGATCTTGGACTCAAATTTTCGCCCTTTCTGGCTTGAAGCATTAGATTCTTTGAGACCTTTAAAAAAATCCAAAATATAAGGATAATATCCGATCTATATCCTGTATTATTCACAAATTACCACAAAACTCTTAGGGGCGGACATATGTGTCCGCCCGTCGTTCGGTAATTTTTCGATTGTAATCGGGCGCACACGCGGGTGCGCTCCTACGAAAAACGGGAACGTAAAATTTTTATGAATTTTCCGGGATAGAGGCAGTTCGCGAACCGTCTCTACAATAACATATTGATTTTTATAGCGTTATACAAAGCAGACAATCTCCTATGGTAAAAATGATAACATTTTTCAAAGTCTTCTCTTTATCAGATCCTGATAGAAGTTATCCGTTCCCCCTTAGAGTATCAAGAGCTTAATTGATCAAAACCGGAAAAAATTGAAATTCTTTTAACAAAGCGAATTATGGTTGTATATTGAGATCTGGCTGCTCACAATATTTTCCTTCTTGAGAAAACTCTGAATCCTGCATCTTGCGGTCTCTTTATTTTTTCCAAAAGGAGGATCGGATGAGTGTCAACCCTTTTCGTTTAGCCGCACTTCTTCTGCTGGCTTTGTGCGCGAGCGCCTCCGGGCAAAGCGGGTCTAATCATCCCCTGCGGGCTGGGTGGGTTGACAATGGCCTGATTATTAACGGCCTGAATCATGAGGCCTATATCTTTCGGGTCAGGAGGGGCGGACCCTCACTGCGCACGGATGAATGGGAGCATTTCCTGGCTGAGCACAAAGAGGAAGCTGTTATCGAATTAAAAAACAGGGGTATCGAGGTTTTTCACACCCATGGATACAAGGGTTTCGGCTACGAGGCGGAGAAGCCTGAGATGGAGCTGTTAAAAGAGCTCTCAAAGCACGTCCATAAGCACGGGATGAAAATGAGCTGCTATTGCCAGGCGATGACCCTGGCGCCGGAGACCTTTTTTGTCGAGGAACCGCGCGCCAAGGACTGGGTTCAGCGCGACGCTTTTGGCCAGCCGATAATGCTCACCTATGGCTTCCAGCAATCTTTCCGCTACAAGCCCAATATCGCTCATCCCGAATATCGCAGGTACTACAAGGAAAAGATCATTAAGACCCTGGTAACCGAATGCGGAGCCGACCTTCTGCATATCGACAATTTCGACTCCAACCCCGAGCCAGAATCAGATCACAGCCCGGTCACAGTGGAGGCTTTCCGCAACTATCTGCGAAACAAGTATACCCGGGCTGAGCTGATCGAGCGTTTCGGCCATGCGAACATGGACTATATAACCCCTCCGCTCTGGAACCTACCGAATAATCCCAGGGATATCGAGATTATCGGGGATCCCGGGCTGCAGGAATGGATAGATTTCCGCTGCTGGCTGCATGCCGATTTCCTGCGGGAGGTCTCGGAGTACGCCCGCTCCCTGAACCCGGATGTGGCAGTGGACACCAATCCCCACGGCCTTTTCGGGACCAACAGGGCTTTCCAGGTGGGGATCTGGCACCCCTGGTTCCTCAAATACACCGAGGCCACCTACACGGAAGAAGCCAACCTTATGGATTACAACGATAAGGGTGTGCTGATCTCAAAGATCCGCTCTTATAAAATGGGCCGCATCCTGAACAATTATATCCTCACCAACCAGCACAACGAGCGCTCGATGGCCGAGAACCTGGCTTTCAATCAGACTCTCGGGGCAGTCGAGCGCGCCTCCCAGCAGTATATCGACTTCTATCGGAAACACCGGGACCTTTACACCGGCACGCGCCAGCGGGCCGATGTGGCGGTCTTGCGCTGTTATCCCTCGATGGCTTATTCCCACCGCCGGGCCGAGTTCGAGGTCTCGATGGTCGAGCAGGCGCTGATCCAGTCACAGGTCCCGTTTGCCATTATTTTCGATGAGCAGATGGATGACCTGTCGCGCTACAAGGTGCTGGTGCTGGCCGGCCAGAATAACCTGCCGGATGAGCATGTAGAGCGGATAAGGAAGTTTGTCAAAGCAGGGGGTGGCCTGATGGCCACAGGCGCGACCTCGTTTTTCGACCACTGGGGCCGCCTGCGTCCCAAACCGGCTTTGGCCGACCTCCTGGGCCTCGAAGCCAACTGGAAAACCCGGAGCGCCCCGACCCTCCTGCGTTCGGACAGGCTCGGGCAGGTGGTAAAAGAACGCACGGCTTACCTGCCTGAGGTCATCCCGCCTGCGGGTAAGGCGTCTTCTGCCTGGGAAGGCTCATGGAACGGAAACTGGATACTGCCTGAGAACTGGAGAGAGATCGCGACTCTCGTGCTCCATGCCGCCGGTCGCAGGTTCACGCTCAAGGTCGATGCGCCGGATTGCGTAGCGGTCGAGCAGATGGAGAAAGAGGGCATGATCCTGGTTCACCTGGTGAATTACCGAAAAGACAGTATACTAGAGGACCTGCCGGTCGAGGTCGAGGTCGGTCCGGGCAAGAAGGTAAGGGAGGTGCGGATCGTGTCTCCTGAGCCGGCAAGCGAGGCGAAGGTCTCTTTTGAGATGGAGAGTGGCCGCTGCTCTTTCGATGTTCCCAGGCTCGAGGTGTATGATGTAGTTGTGGTCGAACTGGGGCAGTAAAAGGCGCCCTTTGTGATTGACTGATGGCTGGGGAGATTATTGAGACTTGACTCCCCTGATAAGGCTTTTATGTTGCATAGCAGTGTCCTGAAAAGTTATTCTTATATTTTACTGGTTTGGAAGGACAAAATTTATTGAACAGCCAACACGCATAAAGGAGGGTTTCTTATGCAAAACCTCAGCCGCCGTCGATTCTTAGCTGGTATGCCTGTCGCTGTGGGAGTTCTCGGCTCTGTCAGCTCCCGGGTTGAAGCCGCTGCCGAAACCAAAGGCTCCTCTTCTGGGGGCCCGCGCATCGGCCTTGTCACCTATCTACTCGCCAAAGACTGGGATGTGCCGACAATTATCGCCAACTGTACCGAAACCAGATTCGAGGCTGTCGAACTGCGCACCACCCATGCCCATGGCGTAGAGGTGAGCCTGGGTCCGAAAGCGCGGGCCGAGGTGCGCGCAATGTTCGAAGCCTCACCGGTCCGCCTGGCGAGCCTGGGGAGCGCGTTCGAGTATGACAGCCCGGATCCCCAGGAGCTGAAAAAAAATATCGAGGGCACCAAAGAATACGCCAAGCTGGCTGCGGACCTGGGATGCGACGGGATTAAAGTGCGGCCCAACAGCCTCCATGAAGATAAAGGGATACCCAAGGAGAAAACAATCGCCCAGATCGCCAAATCTCTTACGGAGGTGGGCCAGGCTGCCGCGGACTTGGGAATAGAGATCCGCGTGGAAGTGCACGGCCGGGATACAAACAGGATCCCTGTGTTCCACCCGATCATGCAGCAGTGCGAGAGCCCAAATGTATTTGCAACCTGGAACTGCAACCAGAGCGATCTGGAGGACGGGGGCCTGGAAAAAAACTTCAGCCTGCTTGCAGGCAAGATCCATTTCGTGCACATGCATGACTTGTGTTCGGAGGATTACCCCTGGAGAAAGTTTCTCGGACTTTTGAACGGTATCGGCTATAAAGGCTACTGCTGCGCGGAGATTCCGGAAAGCAGCGATCCGATCAGGGTAATGAAATATTACAGGGCGCTTTTCCTGGCCTACCAGAACATTCTGTAATGCGCAGCCGGACGGGCTGAACCGTTTGCGCCTGAGATCGACAAATCCGGCCGCAAAGATTATTCAGACTATGGATTGAGATATAACGGCTCGCTTGGACATTAGCCTTACAACCTGGGCGTCGTAATCAAACTTTTGGTACGGCGCCTTTTTATATCTTATGGACGATCCAGGCAAGCAAACCGCCTTTCCACTCTCAGGGTGATGAGCACAGCTAACATGACCTCCCCGGCTGGAATGAAATGGAACCAATGACCGCTGCAGCACGGAAAAACTATTTGACTGAAAGACCGATCATTATTATTAATTTTGTTAACAAAATAATGTGTAGAAAAGGAACAAGAGGCGCACAGAATGTGTAAAATTTTAACTTGCAATTGTTTTATCCTTCTGGATTAATATTCCTTATATGTTATTGTACAAGGGGCGGTTCGCGAACCGCCTCTACAGATCACAGATTATCCTTTTGCCTGGGATTTTTAAAAGTCTCTTAATTCGTATTATTCACAAATTACCACAAAACTCGTTGGGGCGGACCCATGTGTCCGCCCGTCGCTCGGTAATTTTTCGATGGTAATCGGGCGCACAAGCGGGTGCGCCCTTACAAAAAACGGGAACGGAAAATTTTTTTGAATTTTCAGGGTTAATAACTATACAGAAACCGGTGCAGACTTTCTGCGCTCGATAATGCAGCCAGTACCGCGGGGCAGCCGATGGATCTTTTTATCAAAAGAGGACTTAAGTATATTTTTTTCGCCTTTCTCATAGCGGCAGATCTGTGCCCGAGCCGGGCATTTTCCCAAAAGGATGGTTTTCCGGCCCAGGAGCTCGAGACTTTGGACGGCGGCCGCACAGTGTTGAAACCCGACTCCTCGGCCAGATATACGGTGCTTGATTTCTGGGCCCTCTGGTGCTCCCCCTGCCTGGCGGTCCTGCCCGAGATAGACAACCTGGCCCAAAGGCTGGAGAAGCGCCCGGTGCGGTTTGTCCTTATTAACTGCGACAATACCCGCTCGAGGGCCAAGGTACGCAGCTATATCCGGTCAAAGGGATTGAGGGCCGGTGTGCTGCTGGATCCATCCCAGGGGCTGCTGCGCTACTACGGCATATCTTCCCTGCCTCACCTGCTGGTGCTTGATTCTGCAGGCAATGTTGTGGACAGAAAGACCGGCTACATGAGCGGCGATGAATTACTGCTCGAGGAGAAACTGCTCAAGCTTCTCGATAAATGAGCTCCCATTGTGTCTATCCCTTGTTCAGCGGCCCAGGTCGCCCTTCCTGCAAATGACATAAGGTGAGTATCAAAAATTGGACTGTCCTGTCAAGCTTAGTAGGAATATGGCTGAACCGGCAATAGTGAATGCCCTGACTGTTGCGCTGGCGGCGCTCCTTTTTGGCGCTGTCTCTTTGAGCGCCGGAGTGGGTCTGGAGAACTTGCGCGGCTCTTTTCGATCCAGATACGGAGAGGGCAAGGAAAAGGCAAATTTGCCCGGTTTCGGGGACAATCGGAAAAACTATCTCGAGAACCGTCTCGAGCTTGAATACAGCCTGAACCTGATCGAGTCCGGCCTGACTGTGGAAAGCCGCGAGCCGGCTGAATTCGGGGAGGATTTCACCAGGTTGCGCAAAGCTTATATCCAGTATGCCGCAGAGAGCTATCTGCTCCGGGCCGGTACTTTGTACGGCCTGGTCGGGCAGGGTCTAACACTCAACCTGTTCGAGGACAGAACCTTGGATCTGGATAATACGA
>Ga0307379_10002256_pt1 | contig 28829 bp, 16 predicted proteins | sample UN2MG_FD_202237 | JGI IMG/M metagenome (GOLD analysis project Ga0307379, IMG submission 202237) | Soil microbial communities from Risofladan, Vaasa, Finland - UN-2 | ecosystem: Environmental > Terrestrial > Soil > Coastal area > Acid sulfate soil | place: Finland: Risofladan, Vaasa | collected...
CGCCCGATGCCCTCCCATCCCTCGCCACCCTTCCAAACCGCTCCTCCCTCCCGCGGCGAAGCCGCTTCGTCCAAGATGTAGTAGGGAGGGATGCTGGAAGAAGAGCGAAGAGATCCGGTGGGCGGCGTAGATTACCCACGCACGCTGCCGGAATTCGACGAGTGGTTCTCGTCGGAGGCGGCCTGCGTTGAGTACCTGGAGCGGATTCGGTGGTCGGATGGGTTTCGATGCCCGGTCTGCGGCGGAGAGTCTGCGTGGCGAACGGCCAGAGGCCAATCCCGGTGCTCGACATGCCAGCGTCAGACCTCGCCAACGGCCGGAACGATCTTTGAAGGTACTCGCAAGCCGCTTCGGACATGGTTTCTGGCAATGTGGTACGTGACCAGCCAGAAACACGGGGTTAGTGCTCTGGGTTTGCAGCGTGTCCTTGGGTTCGGGAGCTACCAAACTGCCTGGGCTTGGCTACACAAACTCCGGCGTGCCATGGTTCGACCGGGAAGAGATAGCCTGAACGGCGAGGTGGAGGTAGATGAAACCTATGTTGGCGGTGCGGAGTCCAACGTTGTGGGGCGCAAGACGATCAAGAAGTCGATCGTGGCCATTGCTGTTGAGGTCCGAGGGCGAGGCAGTGGCCGAGTCCGCATGAATCGCGTCAAGGATGTGTCGGCGGCGAGCTTGGTCCCCTTCGTCGAAGCAGCGGTGTCCCCGGGCGCGGTGGTGCATACAGATGGATGGTCGGCATACAAAGGAATCGCAGGAGGCGGTTATGACCATCGGCCGAGGAACATCTCCGCAAGCGGTGACCCCGCCCATATCGTGATGCCGCGTGTCCACCGCGTAGCCGCTCTGCTGGATCGCTGGTGGCTTGGGACTCATCAGGGGGCCATCAGCCCGAAACATCTCGACTACTACCTGGATGAGTACGCCTTCCGTTTCAACCGACGGCGATCCCACGCTCCTGCGATGCTGTTCTACCGTCTCCTGGAGCAAAGCGTGAGCGTCGATCCAGTGGCTTACAGCCACTTGGTCGGCGGCAAGGGTCGGCAAGAACGCAAGACACAGGGAGACCACAAGATATAGTCGCAACGAGAGCGAAGTGGATAGCCCGCTTGCGAAATAGGGGGATGTTTGACGCCCTCGGAGCCGTTTTCATCAGCTTTCGCGTCAACGTCGCGACTTTCGGAAACACCGGGATCTTTCGAGTTCTCTTTGTCTTCGTAGCGTACACCCGCCACATCATGCCGCGTTCGGTTTCGAGGACATCGTCGGCGGTCAGCCGAGCCAACTCCGAGAACGGCCGCAGACCGGTGTGGATTGCGGCAAGAATGAAGTTGCCGAACGCCTCGTCGGTGTTGGCGTAGATCGCAGCCTCGTCCTCTGGCGACAAGGAATGCAGGCGTGGCTTCGCCTTCGGCTTCTTGTAGCCTTTGATCGGGTTTGCCACGCCATACATCGTCTCGGCATAGTTGAAGGCGGCCGTCACCACCGAGATGACGTGGCGATGCGTTGCCGGGGAACGGCAACCGGGGTGACGCTCGATCCACGTCTTCAAGTGCCCCTTCCTCAACTCGGAGACAGGAAGCGCCCCGCAATACTCGCAGAAGTCATTCAAGTACGTTGAGGCCGAGTTGCGGTGACTCTCACTCCCCGTACCGCTCGCAAGCGCCTTCTCGCAGTGCTGAAGGTACAGTGAGCAGACCCTGGCGACCAGCCACGGGCCGTCGGTCTCGGGAGCCTGACCCATTTCCATCGCCCGCGACAGCTTGACCCGAGCAAGGGCAAGTTGCGCCGCCTCCTTGTTAGCCTCGCCACGAATCCGGTTGCCGTTGTCGTCGACCAATGGGATGCGCTTCTTCGTGCCCGGCTGGGTATAGTACCAACTGTCCATCTGCTTCCAATGCCAGGCCGATCCGCGGGGCTGCCTACGTTTGCGTCGAACGCCTTTCGGCGACTTGCGTTTTCGCTTCTTGGCCATAGTAGTTGCTCACGTGGGGGGCTTCCTGCTTTGATCTGGCGAATTGACGCTGCAATGGGGAAGCGTGATACTTGGGGGCGGTCCGCCACCGGGGTTGTCGCATTCTCCGCGAGTGCAACCCGGCGGCAGTTGAAAAACGCTTGCCGTACCGAAAGCGGTGCCGTCGCTAAAGGGATCGATGCCATGCCATATATGACGCCCATGAGGGGATATCAAGTCCCCTGCCATCAGCTACACGATTTAACTACACTAGCCCTTATCGCAAGCGCGGCACTATTGTCAATACCTTCGCAAATGGTGGGATTAGAACGCGATTCCGGGCGTGTACCTAACATTGTACTAATTGTCACCGACGACCAGGGCTGGTGGGATCTGGGCATCCACGGGAGCGAGAAGCTCGACACCCCGGTGATGGACCGGCTGGCCGGCGAAGGCGTGGAGCTGACCCGGTTCTACGTCGAGCCGGTCTGCGCCCCGACGCGCGCCGGGCTGATGACGGGCCGGTACTACCTCCGCACGGGGCTCTACAACACCCGATTCGGCGGCGACACGATGCGGGCCGAGGAGATCACCGTCGCGGAGATCCTTCGCGAGCACGGCTACCGCACGGGGGTCTTCGGCAAGTGGCACCTGGGCAGGTACGCTCCCTCGTCGCCCAACGCGCAGGGCTTCGACGACGCCCTGACGTTCTCGCACGGTCACATCGAGCGCTACGACCATCCCTCCCAGTTGACCCACAACGGCACGCCCGTCCAGATCCGCGGCTACATCACCGACGTGCTGACCGACGCGGCCATCCAGTTCGCCGAGTCCAACCGCGACCGCCCCTTCTTCTGCTACCTGCCCTACAACGTGCCGCACGAGCCGATGGTGCTCGGACACGCCGTGCACCTCCAAGAGCGGGGCCAGGCGCTCTTGAGCAAGTACATCGAGCGAGGGCTTCCGGTGCGCGAGGCCCACATCTACGGGATGATCGAGCGGTGCGACGAGAACATCGGCCGGCTGCTCGAAGCGATCGACCGGTTGGGGCTCCGCGAAGAGACGATCGTCTTCTTCATGAGCGACAACGGCGGCATCCACAAGTTCTACAAGGCGGGACTGCGGGGAGGCAAGGCCTCGGTGTACGAGGGGGGCGTGCGTTCGCCGTTCTTCGCCCGGTGGCCGGGACATTTCCCCGCCGGCGCGAAGGTCGACGCCATGGCCTCGCACGTCGACCTGCTTCCGACCATCTGCGAGCTCGCCGGCGCCTCCCCGCCAAGCGACCGCCCGATCGACGGCCAGAGCATCGTCGAGTTGCTCCAAACCGGCCACGGCGCAAGTCCGCACGATTACGTCTACCACACGTGGAACCGCTACGTGCCGCTGGACGACCAGAGGTGGGCCGTCGGCGGCCCGCGCTACAAACTGGCCGACGGCCGACTGTTCGACTTGCTCGACGACCCGGGCGAGACCAAGGACCTCGCCAAGGAGCAGCCTGAACGCGTCGAGCAGATGCGGGCGGAGTTCGTGCGTTGGTTCCGGGAGGTGACGGCCGGCCAGGTCTACGAGCCGGTGGCGATTCCCGTCGGCCGCCCCGAGGAAAACCCGGTCGAGCTCCAGGCGAGTTGGGCGGCGCTCGAAGGCGAGCACACGCACTACACCTTCCTCGGCTACGACTGGGACACGATCGACGGCTGGCAGAAGCCCGGCGAGTCGGCACGCTGGAAGATCGACGTGGACCGCGCCGGGTCGTACGAAGTGAGGGTCAGCTACGGGGCCGCGCCGGCCAGTGCGGGATCGCGGTTCCGGATCGCCGTGGGCGACCGCTCGCTGGAGGGCACGGTCGAGGCGACCGTCACGCCCGACGTGTTCATTCGCCGCACCGTCGGCACGCTCGACCTGGCCGCCGGCCCGGCGACGCTCGTCGTCCAACCCGCCCAGGTGAACGGCGAGGAGTTGATGCGGCTGAATCGGATCTGGCTCGAGCGGATGGGCGGGACGCCGAGGCATCGGTGACCATCGCGAGGGAGAGAGCCAAGCTCGCTTGCCTGCCAATCTCCGCTTCCGGCCTCGCCGTCCGCGAGAACGGAGTCCTTGACAATCGACGCGGGGGCACCTAGATAGAGGTGAGTCGTCTCGGGGATTCCCGGACCGCATGAAGTCATCTCGAAAGGGAGTGAAGTAGTGATTGCCGGTTGCCCGCTCCGTGTCGGTTTGTGCTTGGTTATGTGCGTTCTTGGTGCGATCCCGACTGCCTGGTGCGGGACGCCGCCGGCGTCGCATTTCGCCGATGCGCCCGCCGACGCCCTGATCCGACAGATGGAGCCAGGGCTTGGTTTCTCGGTGTGCCTGTCCGACGCGTCCGCCGACGCGCTGGCTGCCCGGTGGCAGGTCTCCTCCAGCGAGACGGCCAAGGTCACCGCCGCGGATCCCGTCAGTGGGTTGACCGTCGTTCGCCGGGAGCGTTGGCTCCCGGAATCGCAGCTCGTTCTGATCGAGACCGCATTGACCAACGGCGCCGACGAATCGCGGCAAGTCGAGCAGGTTTCCCTGGCCGACTGGACCTTCCGCCTGCGTGATGCGCAAGACGAAGGCTACCGGAAGCTGACCTATCGCGCGGACGTCTGGTACGGGTCCACGTATTGGACTGGGCCCGACTGGACCCGGGTGGGTAAGAACTGGCATCATCCCGGCGCCAACACGCCCAGCGTCCGCCGCTTCACCGCGCCCCGCGACGGGCACGTGCGGATCACCGGCCGCGCCTTCAAGCTGCACCTTGACGGCGACGGCGTGCGGCTCTGGATTCGCCACGGCCGGCGCACGGTCTGGGAAGCCGAGATCGACGGCAAGGACGCCGCAGGCGTGGAGCCGAACGTCGAGCTGGACGTCCGGGCCGGCGACGCGATTCGGTTCGCCGTCGACAAACGCGGCAAGATCTATTGCGACACGACCGGTTGGGACCCGGTGATCACTTACGACGACGGCCCCCGCTTCCAGGCCTCGGAGTCGTTCTCCACGACCGGGCAGGGACTGGGCGGCTGGTCCTACGAGATGGAGGCCGAAGGGCAGCCGGACGTGGGGCTGCCAAGCGTGCGAAGCTTCGCCCCCGACTTCGCGCTGCGCGAGTCGTCCATCCCGGTCGGCAAGACCGCGGCCGTCGACCATCGCGACGCCTTGCCGATCCTACTGGTGTCGGACGGGGCCGGGCAGAGTGGAATCATGCTGGCCACCCGCGGCGACGCCCCCTGGCAGTTCCGCGCCACCTTGAACGGCGACGAGCAGCTTCGAATCGAGCTGACCACGGCGGGCGGGCCGGCGCCGGGGAATGATGCCGCCGCGCTCACGCTCAAACCGGGGGAGTCGGTCGAGTTGCCCCGGGTCGTGCTGGGGGCATATTTGGGAGAATGGCTCGCCGGCGCCACGCGCCTGGGACGATTCCTCGAAGCGAAGTTGCCCGACGCCGGCGCGGAGGCACTCCGAGGTCAAGTGGCCGACGCGCTGGAGCGCGCATCCACCGTGCCCGGCCGAAAGCCCGATCTGGACATTCGGCTGATGATGCAGGCGGAGTGGCGCCAGGAGGACAAGCTCGCCGAAACGCCCGAGTCGTACGCGGAGGCGACCGCCCGGCATCTGGAGAAGGCGGCCAAGCTCCTTCAGGATTTGCAGGACGAGCATGGGCCCGATTTCCTGGCGCCCCAGCGCGCTGAACTGGAGCGCCTCGCCAAGCTGGCCGAACGGCCGGACTCGAGCTTGGCGGACCGCCGATCGCTCTATCGGCAGGTGCGCTGGCTCAAGCGTCACGTGGCGATGTCCAATCCGCTCGTGAGCTTCGGCAAGCTGCTCTTCTCGAAGCGGGTCCCCACGTCGTACAGCCACCTGGTGATGCAATACTACGGCTGGCGTGCCCGGCCGGGCGGGGGGATCTTCGTGCTGGAGGATCCCGGCTACTCGCTCGCCTGCCATGACGTCCTCGATGGACGGCTCGCCGGGGGGTGCGTGCTGGAGCCCCGGCTGTCCTACGACGCCAAGCGGATCGTCTTCTCCTATGTCGATTGCGAAGGGAAGAGCTTCGAGCCGACGGAGATCCTCAACGACGTCGACGAGGGGTTCTACCACGTTTACGAAATGAACGTCGACGGCTCGGGCCTGCGGCAGCTCACGCGTGGGCCGTACGACGATCTCATGCCCACGTATCTCCCCGACGGCGGGATCGCTTTCTCGTCCACGCGTCGCCGCGGCTACGCCCGCTGCTTCGGGGCGCAGTTCAGCCGCCGCTGGCACGTGTACGCGCTGCACCGGATGGACGCCGACGGGGGCAACCTCCGCAGGATCTCGGCCCACGACACGAACGAGTGGTTCCCCACGGTCTCCAACACGGGCCTGATCCTCTACGCCCGGTGGGACTACATCGACCGGGACGCCGTCACCCACCAGAACCTCTGGGCCGCTCGCCCCGACGGCACCAACCCGTTCGCCCTCTGGGGCAACGCCACGGCGAGCCCCCATTGCACGTTCCAGCTTCAACCGATCCCGAACAGCCCGAAGATCGTGTTCGCCGCGTCGGCCCACCACTCCATTGCCGGCGGGTCGATCGCGATCGTCGACCCGACCGTGAGCCAGGACGGCCACCAGGCGATCACGCGGATTACGCCCGAAATCCCGTTCCCCGAGGCCGAGGGCAGGGACGTCCAGGAGTACTACACGGCCCCCTGGCCCCTTTCGGAGAAGTATTTTCTCGTGGGCTACAGTCCCTCGCCGCTCGTCTGGGAGCCGGGTGCGAACAAGCCGAACGCGCTGGGCATCTACCTGCTCGACGCCTGGGGCAACCGGGAGTTGATCTACCGGGACCCGGACATCGGGAGCACCAACCCGTGCCCGCTCGTCCCGCGGCCCAATCCGCCCGCGCTGCCCAGCTCGCTGCGGCCGGAGGCCCCGGCCATGGGCGAAATGTCCCTGGCCGACGTCTACGCGGGACTGGGCGACGTGCCGCCGGGGAGCATCAAGCAGTTGCGCGTTGTGCAGATCTTCCCCAAGACGACCAACGTCGCCAACCAGCCGCCGATCGGCATCGCGCGCGAGGAGAACGGCCGCGCCATTCTCGGCACGGTGCCCGTGGAGCCCGACGGCTCGGCGCGGTTCCTCGTCCCCTCGGGAAAGCCCGTTCACTTTCAGGCGCTCGATGCGGACGGTTTTGCCTACCAGACGATGCGGTCGGTGACGTACGTGCAGCCGGGCGAGCGGGTCTCCTGCGTCGGCTGCCACGAGCACCGCCGGACGGCCCCGGTCCGCAAGCCCCTCGACGTGATGGCCCTGCGCCGCGGGCCGTCGCAGATCGACCCGGGCGAACTGGGCGGACGGCCGTTCTCGTACGTGGAGATGGTCCAACCGGTGCTCGACAAGCGCTGCGTCGAGTGCCACGGCGCCAAGGAGCCCGACGGCGGGATCGATCTGACCGGCACGCCCCACCAAGACTTCACGAAATCGTACGTGTCGCTATGCGGCGACGCCGATTTCTGGGCCGGCGGCACCAATCCCGACAGCGCCGCGAAGGCCCTCGTTCCCCGGTTCGGCGGCCGAAACCAGGTCCAGGTCACACCGACCGGCGGCGTCTACGGGGCGCTGGGCAGCCGGCTGATGAAGCTACTGCGCGCCGGGCACGAAGACGTGGAGCTTGCCCCCGACGAGCTTCGCCGTCTGGCTACCTGGATCGACCTGAACGCGATCTTCTATGGCGTGAATCCGCCCGATGCCCAAGCCCGCCAACTCCACGGCGAGATCGTCCCCATGCCGGAAATCCAGTGACACGGAGTCGCCGGTCCGTGGATGGGCGGCCCGGAGTTGGGGCGGGCCCAGGCGCGAAGGTCGGGAACAGCCTCTCCGCGGAGACCGCCAGAGACGGGTGGCCGGGCAGTGCCCCTCCGGCAGCGAATCACCCCCCCACGAGGCGAAGCTGCTTCACGGTGCCGAACTGGCGCTCAGTTCCACCCGTCGTTCCTGCGCCCGCTCTTCCGTTTCTCGGCAGCGGTCAGCGTGTCGCGCATGCTGGTGATCTTCAGCTTGAGCGCCAGGCGCGTGAGCAAGGCAAGCTTGTCGGTCCCCAGCCGAGCCATGGCCGCGCTCTTGTGATTGTCGACGGTGCTCGGCGATAGCTTGAGGACGGCGGCGGCCTCCTTGACCGTGCATCCCAAGCTGAGTAGCCGAACCACTTCCCTCTGCCTTTCAGTGAGTGGAGCTGCCATCGTGGTATCCTACAACGGGCCAAGTGAAAGCAGACAGAACGAATCCCCTTCAGCCCCCCCCGAAGACCAAATCGGCCCCCTCTGATAGGGCACCGCCAAAAAGGGGGCATTAACACCAAGAACCAGTGCCCGAAGCCATTCGATTGTACCGTTTCGCCAAAGGATACCCCGAAGGCTTGGCTTTTACAAGCGATTTCCCCATCGAAGCAGAATCGAAATCCCCTTTCTGCCAACCAAGGCATCTGGTTTTTTCTGGGGTCCGCAGTCCCCTTGAAAGTAGGGCTCGCGTCTCGGTACGCGTGGCGGTGCGCCCGGATCGTCTCACGGCTCGGTGGAATCGGTTTGGTCCCTAGCGACCTTGCTTGGCCTTCGTAATCATCGCGGCCAGACCGGCCCTGGCTCGCTCGTGAACCGCCGAATCGGTCTGGCGTGTTGCCGGACGCTTGGCCACGCCGATCAATCCTTGACCTCTCGGTAGACAATGCACTCGGACTGGCCCGGTTCCCGAATCGTGACCGAGAAGCCCGCCGTCAGCTCCGCTCCCGTCGCGAGGACGTTCGACCCCGCCGCATGGCACGAAAGCTCGTACGTCGCCTCCGGACGCAACCCGTGAAGCGAAAGCACCTTTGTGCTCTCCGGGCTGCCGGCGTGACGAAACGCAAGGATCATGCCCCGTCCCAGGTCCGGCCGGTGGTATTGCGAGGCGATCCACTGGGCCTCGTCCCGCGTGTAGGGCAAAATCGGGTACCACGCGCCGACCAGCAATGGGCGTGCTTCCCGGTAGCGCTCGACGAGCTGCCGGGCACGCCCGAGGTCGAAATCGTCGGCGTCGGCGATCCATCCCAGGCAGAGCGACGCGGCCATCGCCGAGTGGAACGAATAGTCGTCCGTGCGATTCACCGGCGCCATGAACACGTGGTTCGGCAGGTACTGGCTCAGCCCCCAGATGCTCGCCTGATCCACCTCGTTGCGGAACCAGTAGTCGCTCTTCTGGTGCACGTGCATCCGCATCACGGTCTCCAGGTCGATGCGGCGCCCGCCGCTGGAGCACTCGATCCGGAGGCTGTCGGGCCACGTGCGGGCGATCCGGTCCCAGAACGCGTAGAGCCCCTCGATGTACTTGATCTCGGTGATCCCCTCGCGGTCGGGAGCGTCGGTGTGACGCCAGTAGGGAAGCGGGTTCATGTTGAAGTCGGACCGGTAGACGCGAAAGCCGGGCAGGTCCATGAAGCCCCGCACGATCTGGAACAGGTGCTCGCGGACCTCGGGCAACCCGAGGTTCAAGAGATAGGTCTTCTGAGGGCCGTTGCTTGCCGAGAGCAGCCACTCCGGACGGTTCCGGTGCAGCCACGTGCCGGCCACGACCCGCTCGAATTCGAACCACAGCCCGTACACCATCCCGTTCGCCTTGGCCGCGGCGGCGACCGGGCCCATGCCATCCGGGTACGCGTCTTGGCGGGGCGTCCAGTTGCCGGCGCCCGCCGGCCAGCCGCCCTCGAACCAGCCCGCGTCGGTCACCAGGGCCTCCAACGAGAGCGGCGCGTAGGCACGGATCAGCGAGATCTGGTTCTCGGCGTTGCACTCGTTCAGCCAGCCCCCGCCCCGCGTGAAGCACGTGTTGCAGTAGAGAGTGGGCAGGAGCCGCTCCCCGTTGCGCCGGGCGGCGTAGTGCTCGTAGACGAGCCGGCGGAATCGGGCGTTGCTCTCCAGGGTGTCGCCGGGCCAGTGCAATAGCAGCGTCCGAGGCATTCGCACGCGCTCGCCCGGTTGGAGCCGGAAGTGCGTCCGCTCCAGGCCGGCGGTCACGTGCAAGCGCCGGTCGTCCCGGCACGCAAGCTGCGCGAGCCACTGGCCGGACCATCCCACGGCCACGATCGTCGAGCCGTCGCCCGTCTCGATCTTGAAGAAGGGGAAATCCTTGTTCGACGACCGCCCGCCGCCCGCGCTCAGGACCTCCATCACGTTTCTCTCCAGGGGGACCACGCGGGGCTCGAAGTCGGTCGGATTGGACGGGGCGCCGTTGGTCCGGTGCAGTCGATAGGCCGCTTGGCCGTCCAGCGGCTTGGAGAAAGCCAGGTCGAGCGAGGCGACGTCCTCGAGGATCGGCTGCACTTGGTTGAGCGGGAATTGCAAGTCGCCGGGGGCGGAGAATGGACGACGGTGCAAAACTCGCTATACTCCCGAAAGCGAAACGTCGCCGTCACTTGGCGCGAATCACTCCTGCGGAGCCTCATCATGAGCCGCCCCATCTCGACGAAGCGGATCCTCATCGGGACGATCCTGGCCCTGCTGCTGGCTGGCTCGGCTTCTTCGGCCGTCGAAGCGCCGGTTCGGCTCGACACCAAGACGCTCGAGGCCCAGTTCTCCAGCGGCTCGCTCTCGTCGCTGGTTGACGGGGCGGGCCGTGTTTGCGTGCAACCGCCGAAGGAGCCTCGCGGCCTGGGCATTCACCGAGTTGAGGCGACCCACTACGCGACCGCCGGCGCGGAGAGCCCCCCGCCCGGCAGCAACCAGGTGCTCCGCCGCTACCGCCGCTTCACCGACCTGGAGGGCGCCACCGCCGAGTGCACGTTGGGCATCGACGAGGCGACCGGCGACGTGGTCCTCAGCCAGCGATGCTCCTCGCCGGCCCACGGGGTCTGGGGCGTGAGCTGGCAGATCGCAAGCATCCCGCTCGACTACGCGGTCATCGTGCCCGGCCGGTCGGGCGTCCGCTTGACGGCCACGACGCCCGGCCGAGAGCACCAGTTCGACTATCCGATCGGCTGGGAGGCCCAGTTGGTCATCGTGGAAGGCGCGGAGGGGGGCTTCTACATTTGGGCGGAAGACGTCCGGGGGCGGTTCAAGCGGCTCATCGTCGAGCGGGGCGACGACGGCTGGCGCCTGACCTTCATCACGATCAACTTCGCACCGTTCGACGAGCTGGTGGCCTGCGAGTCGGTGGCGTGGCATCTGAACGTCTACGAGGGCGACTGGCGCGTGCCCGCCCGGCGCTATCGCGACTGGGCCGATGCCCACTTCCGTCCCACGCCCATCGCAGAGCAACAGCCCGTGTGGGTCCAGGACGTCCGTGTGATGGTCATCATGGGGATGGACGCCGACGTGCTGCGGGCGTTGGCCACGCGGCTCGATCCCAAGCAGACGATCCTCTACGTCCCTGCGTGGCGTGCCGCCGGCTACGACCGTGATTACCCTACGTACGACGAGCCGTTCGAGAAGCTGAAGCCGTTCGTCGAGCTGGCCCATGGACTGGGCTTTCGGGTGATGCTGCACGTAAACTACTTCGGCGTGGACCCGCTCAACCCGCTCTACGAGAAGTTCGAGCCGTACCAGGTCCGCAGCCCCTGGGGCGACCACGAGAAGCAGTGGTGGCTGTGGACGCGAGCCGAGCCGGAGATCCGCTTCGCCTACATCAATCCCGCCCTGAAGGCATGGCGCGACCACTTCACCGCAGCGATGTCCAAACTCTGCCGCGACTACGCGATCGACGCCCTGCACCTTGATCAGACGCTCTGCCTCTATAACGACCACAACGGGCTCATCGAAGGCATGTCGATGATCGAGGGGAACGTCGCCCTGCACCGGCAACTTCGGGAAGCGCTGCCGGGGGTGGCCTTGAGCGGCGAGGGGCTCAACGAGATCACCTGCCGCTACGAGGCGTTTGCCCAGCGCCACGCCTGGGGGATCAGTCACACGGAGGGCACCTGGGACCGACGCTCCCTGGCGCTGGCCCACCCGATCAGCTCGTACCTGTTCCGCCCCTATACGATCATCAACGGCTACCTGGGCTGTGCCCCGCCGACCAGCGGCCAGTTGTACGCGGCTTGGAACGAAGCGTATGAGCATTGGGGGGTGATCCCCACGCTCAAGCCTGCGATTGGGCAAATCGCCCAGCCGACCGGGTTCAGCCGCCAGTTTTTCGACGAGGCTGCCTTCTGGCAGAAGCACCGGCTGGAGATCGACCCCGAAGGGCCGTGGCCCGACGACGTGGCCTTCCCGTTCCGCACGGCCGACGGTCGGCGCGCGATCCACACGACCGACGGCCGCTTCCTCTGCTGCGGCGACCGCTTGATCAGCCGCACGATCACCGGCGTGGGCCAGGTCGACGGCCGGGGCACGATTCCCGGCGGGGTCGCCTTTGACGAAGAGCGGCTGTTCGGCCTCGACCCTGACTGCTGGTACCCGTACTTCGACGAGCCCCGCGACCCGGGCGTGTTCCACGTGAGCAAGCTGCCGGACGACCTGATTGCCGAGGCCGTCATCTCGTGGGGAGAGCTGGCGATGGTCCGCACGCGGAGCCGAACGACGACGGTGGTCGACCTGGCGGCGATGATCGACCATGCCCGATGCGGCTCTCGACCGTTTGAGGGCGAGCCACTGGACGTCGACGGGCCGCTCGCCTCGCCCGACGGGGCCCGGTTCGAGAGCCAGGGCGACGCGCTGTTCGCCCATCCGCCTTGGAAAGCGGCGGGCGGAAGCGGCGTCGCCTTTGCGTCGTTCGCGGCACGGCTTCCGGCCGACGGGCAACTGCGGTTCGTCGCCCAGGTGGCGATGGACAAGGGCGCCTTGGGGCCGGACAAGACCGACGGGGTCACGTTCGGCGTGACCGCCCGGGCCAAGGGCCGCGAGCTGAAACGCGACCTGCACAACGCGACCGACGAGCCCCGCATGCTCGAGCTGGACCTGACGGCGCTGGCGGGAGAGACCGTCGAGATCGAGCTGACCGTGCACCCCGGCCCCGAACGCTCGCCGAGCTTCGACTGGGCCCGGTGGCTCCGGCCGCGGGTCGAGCGGAGCGTGCAAGGGGAGGGCGCGCTCGCCGTGCGTGGCCCCTCGCGGTGGGCGTTTGCGCTGGGGAGTGCCGGGCAACTGCCCCTCGAGACGAGCGGGGATACTCAGCGGGTGCGTGCCTCGCTTCCCGGCACGGTCCTCTTTCTACGGGAACAACCGGCGCCGGTGGAGTTGCCCGTGGACCTGATCGGAAAGCAGGCTCAGGTCGGTTTCCTCGGCGATGCCGGCCTGGCGATCGAGCCGGAGCCGTTTGTGGGGGTGCATCCGGGGCGTGCCGCGGTGGGCGGGGTGGAGCGGGACGGGCTCGGCGCCCACCCGCCCAACCAAGGACGCACCATCGCCCACCTACCCATGACCTTGCACCGCGCGCCGGCCGTGTTCCGCTCCTGGATCGGCGTGCGCGACGGTTCGCAGTCGACGGGCGTTCTGTTCATTGTCGAGGTGAATGGCCAAGAGCTGGCACAGCGGCGCATGCTGCCCGGCAAGTGGGAGTCGATCGAGGTCGACCTGTCGCGATGGGCAGGCCAGCCCGTAGTGCTGTCGCTGGTCACCGACTCCGACGGCCCCTTCAGCTTCGACTGGGCCCACTGGGGCGAGCCGCGGATCGAGGCGGGGGGAAAGAAGGTTGAGGGTTGAGAGTCGAGGGTTGATGGTTGAGGGTTGAGGGTTGAGTTGTCTAGGAAACAGGGGGCGGGGACAAAGGAGGTAGGGATAAACGCACTCCAGGCGACTTCGAGCTGCGTCTCCTCAACCCTCAACACTCATCCCCCCAAGCCGCTTGCGGCTTCGCCCGCAGCGAATCGTCTCTCTGAGGCCAGGCAAAGGTTTTTGCCGGGGCGTCCCGTGCGCTCGTCATCCGGCTCGAAGAAGTGGACGCGATCGAGGTCGACGTACAGGCGTCGGAGCGTTTCCGGGCGCACGGCGACGCGGCCGTCGAGCCGGGCCAGGATTCTTCGGTGAGCAGGGAGAGGATGCTCAGCAGCCTGCTCGACCGAGAGGTGCACGTCGGTCTTGTCCCCGAGCGGCTCGACCAGGTCGACCGTCACGCTCAGCGTGGTCTGAGGCCGTCCTTCGATCGGCTCGACGCGGAGGCTCTCGGGCCGCACGCCCAAGAGGACTGTCGTGCCGAGCATGGCCCGCAGATCCGGGACCGCCCAGTCCGGCACGTCGAGCCGGGCGCCCGCGTGGTCGAGCCAGAGCCGGCCGCCGGAATCGACGATCGTGCCTTCCAGGAAGTTCATCGGCGCACCGCCGAGGAAACCGGCCACGAACCGGTTGACCGGGTGCCGGTAGACCTCCTCGGGCGTGCCGATCTGCTGGATGCGGCCTTGGTAGATCACCACCACGCGATCGCCGAGCGTGAGGGCCTCTTCCTGATCGTGGGTGACGTAGATCGTCGTCGTGCCGAGCCGGCGGTGAAGCCGCTTCAGCTCGGTCCGCATCTCGACGCGGAGCCGGGCGTCGAGGTCCGAGAGCGGCTCGTCGAACAGGAAGCACGACGGCCGACGGACGATCGCTCGTCCCACTGCGACCCGCTGGCGCTGGCCGCCGGAGAGCTGCCGCGGCTTCCGGTCCAACAGGTGCTCGATGCCGAGCATCGCCGCGGCCTTGCCTACCGCCTCGTCGATCTCGCCTCGGGGCCGCCCGCGAAGCTTCAGGCCGAAGGCCATGTTCCGGCGAGCCGTCAGATGGGGATAGAGCACGTGGTTCTGGAAGACCATGGCCACGTCGCGGTCCTTGGGCGCGACGTCGTTGACGATCCTCGGGCCGATGCGGATCGTCCCGCGAGTCACCCGTTCCAGGCCGGCGATCATCCGCAAGGTGGTCGTCTTGCCGCAGCCGGACGGCCCGACCAGCACCAGAAGCTCGCCGTCGGCTACGTCGAGATCGAAATCGCGCACGGCCTCGACGCCGTTGGGGTAAACCTTGCCAACTTGTTCCAACACGAGTTCGGCCATGACGTGCGACCTGGTGCCGCGAATCACAATCGTTAGGCGGTTTCGGGGCCCCTCGCAAAGGCGCCAAGGCGCAAAGGATGTTGAGAGAAGAAAAGGCCCGAGTCGGTTAAAAGAGCTCGCCGAGGTACAGACTGGTCAAAACGAATCGATCACCACGTCGACGAAACTACGTTCTCTTCTCTCCTTACCTCCTTTGCGCCTTAGCGCCTTTGCGAGATCCCGTCTTCTCCATCCTGTCCCGTTGCGGGAGAGGGTGCCTCGGGCACTCGGTTCCCCTGCGTCACTTCAGAAGGCGCCAACCGTCCTCCGAAACCTCCAGGCCGGTGTGCCCCCGGTACCGGTCGTAGACCTCGTTCATCTCGTCGATCGAGTCGAAGTAGCCGACGATGAACGCGGCACGGAACGACTCGCCGGGATTGATCGGCCGGCCGCCGAACTCCTCGATCATGCACACGTACCCTCGCTGGTGGCACCACGCCTCATGCACCACCGAGGGCTCCAGCGTCATTCCCGCCAGCCACGGGCCCGCCTTGCCCGTCTGGGGATCGCGGAGCTCGCAGGCGCGGATGAACCGCTCGGGCAGCGGGTTGGCGTCGCGGCGGTAGTTGAACTTGCCGTCGGGCGGGAAGTCCTCGAAAAACTCGCTTGGCGGGATGATGCCGTGGTAGCTCAAGTAGATGCGGGTGAACGTGTCGCCGCGATTGTGGCGGAGGTGGCCGGGCATGTCGATCCGCAAGAACATTGCGTCGCTCTCGTTGACCGAGTCGATCCTGTCCATGGAGACGAAGTACCGCTTGCCCATCGGGAAGACGAGGACCTGCGACCAGACCGACCCGGCCTTCTTGCCCGGCGCGGCCTTGTAGTACTTGAACTCCTGCTTGACCGCCACGAAGTCCTTGCCGCGAATCACGACCGGATGGAGCTCGCGGGCCTGCGTGCAGATCTGGGGTCCTTCAATCAGCCGCTTCGGCCGCTTGCCGTGGACCATGTTGTCGAACGGATAGGCGATGCGATCCGAGGAGGCCTTGTCGCGATACGCCTCGTCGCTGCCGGGCTCCATGATGAAATCGGCGATGTCCAGCCCGAAGCCGGGGTCGCGGAACCCGGTCTTCTTGTCCACAAAGGACTGCCGGGCCACGCCGCTGGTGTATCCCTTCTTGCGCACGGCCGCTTCCAGTTGCGGCGTCCGGATACGGATCTCCTCGTCGGTCTCCGTCACTTGATACTCGGACGCGGGAATCGCCAAAGGACCGCCGATCAGGGATAGCAGCGTTGCCACCAGGAGTGTCGGTCTGGCCATGCTTGCGCTCCTTGAGGTGAGGTCGGAAGCCGGACGTCCGCGGGGCTCGTTTCGCACCCCAGCGCACGCATCCGCGCCTCCGGTGAATCGTCCCACTCCAACCGGCCAGTCTAGACCGGCGAAGCGGCGGAAGCAAGCACGCGTCGCCCGGTCTCTTCCAACTCCGCTTGCCGTCGGGTATGGTGGTGGGGAGCGTAGCGCCCGGAGTGCCAACGGATTCTCGCTGTCTGAGGGACATGTGTCATGATCGCAAGAAGCTTCCGCGCCGTGTTGCCATCTCTGGCGTGCTTGTTTGTCGTCACGTGTCTTTCGGCGGGCCCGGCTGAGGCGGCCGCCGAGCGGCCCAACGTCCTCTGGATCACCTGCGAGGACATCAGCCCGAACCTGGGCTGCTACGGCGATCCCCAGGCGATCACGCCCAACCTGGATCGATTGGCGGCCGAGGGCGTGCGGTACACGGGCGCGTTCTCCGTGGCCAGCGTGTGCAGCCCGGGGCGGTCGTGCCTCGTCACGGGCGTCTACCCGACCTCGCTCGGCACGCAGCATTTGCGGAGCGTACTTCCGCTGCCCGAGCACATCCGGTGCTTCCCCGAGTACTTGCGCGGGGCGGGCTACTACTGCACGAACAACGTGAAGGAGGACTACAATTTCAAGACGCCGCCGGGGAGCTGGGACGAGTCGAGCCGGCAGGCCCACTGGCGGAAGCGCAAGCCGGGGCAGCCGCTGTTCAGCGTCTTCAACCTCACCACCACGCACCAGGGCCAGATCCGGCTGCCGGACGAGGCGTTTGCCAAACGCACGGCCCGGCTTGCGCCCGGCGAGCGGCACGACCCGGCCCAAGTGGCCCTGCCGCCGTACTACCCCGATACGCCGGTCGTGCGCCGCGACGTGGCCCACCTGTACGACCTGATCACGGCGATGGACAAGCAGGCGGGCGATATCCTCGCGCAGTTGGAGGAGGACGGGCTGGCCGACGAGACGATCGTCTTCTTCTATTCCGACCACGGCACGGGCCTGCCTCGCCACAAGCGATGGCTCTACGACTCGGGGATTCGCGTGCCCTTGATCATCCGGTTTCCGGAGAAGTTCCGGCGCTGGGCCCCGGGCGAGCCGGGGACGGCGATCGACCGGCTGGTCAGCTTCGTCGACTTCGCCCCCACCGTGCTGAGCCTGGCCGGCGTCGAGATCCCCGACTACATGGAGGGTCATGCGTTTCTCGGCGCCCAAGCGGGCGAGCCCCGGGAGCACGTGTTTGCCGTGCGCGATCGGGTGGACGAGGTCTACGAGATGAGCCGGGCAGTCCGCGACCGGCGCTACAAGTACATCCGCAACTACCTGCCGCACCGCCCGGTAATGCAACACAGCACCTATTCCGAGCAGACGCCGACGCGCCAGGAGATCCGCCGGCTGGCCGCCGAGGGGAGGCTTTCGGGCCCAACGGCAATCTTGGCCGGCCCGACCAAGCCGACCGAGGAGCTTTACGACACGCAAGCCGATCCGCACGAGATCCACAACCTGGCCGATTCGCCGGAGCACCAGGCGATGCTGGAGCGGATGCGGGGCGTGCATCAGCGATGGATGCTCCAAACGCACGACACGGGCCTCTTCCCGGAAGCGGAGATGTATCTCCGGTCTGAGGGGCGTCCGCCCTACGAGCTGGTCCGCGATCCCGACAGGTTCCCGCAGGAGCGGATCCTGGCAAGCGCCGACCTGGTGGGACGCGGCGAGGCGTTGCGGTCCGAGCTGTCTCTCAAGCTTGCCGATCCGGATAGCGCCGTGCGGTACTGGGCGGCGGTGGGGCTCGCCGCGCTGGGACCGAAGGCTCAACCCGCCACAGAGAGCCTGGCGCGATTGCTGGACGACCCGGCCCCGAACGTCCGTCTGGCCGCCGCCGAGGCGCTCTGTCAACTGGACCGGCAGGAAGAGGCGTTGCCCGCGATCGTCGAGGCCCTGCAGCACGAAAGCGGCTGGGTCCGGCTGCACGCCGCGATCGTGCTGGAGGCGATCGGCGAGAAAGCCCGAGCGGTACGACCGCAAATGGAAGAGGCGGTCCGCGCCAACCGGGAAGGCCCGGCCGCGCTCTACATCCGCTGGGCGCTTGCCCGCGCCCTGGGCAAGCTCGGCGAGTGACGCCTGTCGAGGCGGGACCGCCGGCGCGGGGCCGCGCGACCGGAGCTGGCGTGAAGACGCCAGGCGAGGGATCCGCCCAACCGGAGAGTCGCGAGGGACGGTCAGAACGCGGGCAGGCAGCCGGTCGGCCGAATAATGGGGCGGCCGGGCAGACGTTTCTGCGTAGCCTGCACGATCGTCAGATTCCTCCGTCCGAGGGCCCGGTCTCGCGTTGACCGCGCACGGTCAGCCCGCCCCATTCGATCGCGGTGAGTTGACCACTTCTGCCGGTGCGGCAAACGCAATCGTACATGACGCGACCGGGCGCCGGAATCCGGCCGTTCTTCGCTCTCCCGGCAAAGATTTTGGGAGAACGGCTCCGATGGATGCTCATGGAATCGTATGCCTGCTGCCCGCCCTGCTGCTTTGCGACATGGAAGCGGAAATGCGGGTGGTGACGGATGCCACTTACCTTTACTGACTCGGGGGAAATTCTGATGCGCGGAAGTATTCCGAAATGGTGTGTCTGTGCGGCGATGATCGGGCTCTTGGCGGCCGGCTCGACGAACGCCTGGGGACAGCAGGGCCTGTTGCCGATCCAGGATCCCGCCTACGTGGCGTCCGGCGTAAGTCCGCTCGTCTCCGGCAGCACGTATCTGAGCGGAGAATCGGGCGACTTGGCCGCGCGGGTTGCCGACCTGGAGGCGGAGCTTCAGAAGATCCAGGACAAGGCCGCGTCCGCCAACAAGAAGGCCGCCGGCAAGCCGTCGGTGACGGTCGGCGGGCTGATGCAGCTCGACTGGGCGTTGTTCGACCAGGATGCCGAGAGCATGGCGAACGTGCCCGGCGGCGACTGGCAGGACGGGGTCGAGTTCCGCCGTGCCCGACTTTTCGTTAAGGGCGAGGCGTTCCACGTGATCGACTACAAATTCCAACTGGATTTCGCCAACACGGACAACGCCAACCAGGGCAGCGACCCCGACCCGGACGGCGACGGCATTCAACCCGCCCACATCGACGAATTGATCCAGTCCACGGGGTTCGCCGACGTATACCTTACGGTGAAGGAGCTTCCCGTCCTCGGAAACGTCCGGATCGGTCAGTACAAAGAGCCGTTCGGAATGGAGGAGCTGACGGGTGCCGCGCACCTCAGTTTCCTGGAGCGGTCGATCAACGATACAGGGGCTTTCGTGCCAGGTCGTCGCATCGGCGTGATGGCCTTCAATCACACGGAGAACGAGCGACTGACCTGGGCGATCGGCGCGTTCCGCAACGAGCTGGAAAACGGGTCGAATCCGCCTCGCCGCTTCGACGACGACGGCGGCACGGCGCTGACCACGCGCGTCACCTGCCTGCCCTGGTACGACGAAGCGACCGACGGCCGCGGGCTTTTGCACCTGGGCTGCGCCTTCAGCCACCGCGACGTGGACGACGACACGTACCGGTTCCGGGCACGGCCGGAGTCGCACATCGCGCCGTACGTGGTCGACACGGGCAACATCGCCGGCGTCCCCGACTTGCAGCTCTACGGAGCCGAGCTGGCATACGTGTACGGCCCGCTGTCGGTTCAGTCGGAGTACTTCCACGCCGCCGTGGACCGCCAGGCCGACGCAGACCTGGCGTTCGACGGGATGTACGTCTACGTCAGCTACTTCCTCACGGGCGAACACCGCAACTACGATCGCTCCAATGGCGTCTTCACCCGCACCAAGCCGTTCGAGAACTTCTTCCTGGTCCGCACGTGCGACGGCGATCTGGCATGGGGGAAAGGTGCCTGGGAGGTGCTCTATCGCTACTCCTACATGGATCTCAACGACGACAACGTCTTCGGAGGTCTAATCAGCAATCACTCCACGGACGACGATCCCGGGGTCACGCCGATGACCACGCAGCACATCGTGGAGATGCGTGCCCAAATCGACTTCTGAGTACTGCCAAAGGTCATGAATGCGACCCTAACCCGCGCGCCGCTCAGCCGGCGCCGCCTGTAAGGAGGAACATAGGATGATGAGGATTCTGGGCATATCCTTGACTGTTGCGGCCTGCCTGGCGTTTGCCCAGCCCGCGTCGGCAGGGGGACGCGGCGCCGCGCCGGCGAGCTGCGCCGATTGTGGGGGCTGTGGCCCCTGCCAGAGGAAAGTCTGCCAGGTCGTGTGCGGCACGAAGACGATCACCAAGTACTGCTGGTGCGTGGAGTGCGAGGAGTTCTGCGTTCCACTACCCGGCTGCCGTCCCTGCTCGAAGACCGCAACCTGCAACGTCCCCACCTGCGACGGCGGCGGTTGCTGCGATGCAAGCGCCAACGGCTGTTGCGACCCTTGCGGGGGCAAGAAGTCCTGCAACCGCGTTCCGATGGCCGTGCCGAAGTGCGGTCCGGTTCGCTGCCGCAAGGTGCTGGTCAGGAAAGAGTACGAGTGCGAAGTGCCCGTCTACGAGTGCGTGGTGAAGTACGTCTGCCCCGGGTGCTGCGCGGGCGAGGAGGAAGCGGTTCCGGACGTGCAGCCGGAATCGGCCCCACCCCCGCCGCCCGTACCGAGCAAGGAGGCCCTCCGCCCAGCCCCCTTGCCGCGGTTGTACAGCGCCCGCTGAAGACATCGCGCTGCCCTCGAAGGCAGCCATCGTGGGGCCGTCACTCGGGCCCGCTCGTCCCCAACTCGGCGCGAGTGACATCAAACGACCGGCCGTCGGCGCCCCCCCGCCGGCGGCCGGATCTACATTCTTGGCATGTTCACCATGGCGCGGTTTGAGCGGCGCCGCGTTACTCACACCCCGTCGCCGAGCGTTTGATCGTCACCCGATCGCCCGGCCCGTAGTCGTAAATCGCAAACCGGGCCCGGCCGTCGCCGTCTCGATCGGCGAACTCCCGGCGAAGCTGCTCCGCGGCGATCGGGCCTTCGGTCGACGCCTCCAGAGCGCAGCGGACGGCTCCGGCAACGTCCTGGAGCCGATAGACCGCACTCGAGTCCTCGTTGGCAATCGCCTTGCCGGCGTAGTAGCGCCAGTAGTCGCAAAACCGAAGCCTGGTGGCGCTTCGGACGAGCCCCTCCTCGCACGCGGCCACGAATCCTTCGCCGATGCGAGGGTCGAACGGAAGCTTGATCCGACAGCCGCCTTCCACGGCCTCGGCGGCCTCGACCAAGTACGAGGCGTGACTGCCGGACTCGTTGCTGATCTCGACGTGCCGCCCGACCAGCGTCCGTACGTCATTCGGGCTCGGCTCGACCACCACGCTCCCGTTCTTCCAGTCACAGCTTTTGATCACGCCGCAATACGCGGCCTCGGGAAGAGAGACCCGGCAGTCCCCTCGGGCAAGCGTCGTGCCGCCGACCAGCACGGCTGCCGTGCAGTCCCCGGCGCGCTGGCGCCAGAAGGCGAATTCGCCGTCGGTCGTGATTCCGTCGGCGGTGGTGCATGGCCCGGGCTGGCTAACCTGGAGGATGATCGTGTCGACGAAATCCCTGGTCGTCACTCGCAGGCCGACCGGCTCGAAGGCCGCCGACCCTTGGCAAGAGACTTCAACCGGCTCGATGCGTTGGATCTTCCGCTCTCCCTCAAACGGCTCGAGCACCGTGACGAACCGGCTGGCCAAGGGAGCCGGGCCGGTTCGTCGCAGGATCGCCCAGGTCATCTCGTACGACCGGTTCCCTTGCGGCGGCCTGCCCTTGGCCAGCGCCAGCTCGCAGCCGTCCGGAGCGATCACCGTCGAGCGGAGATGGACGCCCTCCTGGCCTTTGAGCTGATAGTCCAGCCCCCACACGCCATTCGTCCGTGCCCGCGCCACGTCATCCATGAAGGCCAGGCAGGCAAGCTCCGAGTCGACGCCCGCCACCGAGGAGAAGTCCCCGTAGGCCGCTTCGGGGCCGAGCACGGTGCCTCCCTCTTGCGGCGTCAGCTCCAGGCCGATGGGCACGGCCGTCCCGTCCGGGCCGTGAAAGCTCCAGGTGTGCTCTTCGCCGCCCTCGACGCGGTGAAGCGCGACCGCGTAGCAATCCTCGGGCGAGAGGTCGACCAGGACGATCGTCTTCGACTGCCGGGCCTCTCCCTTGCCGGGAAGCAGCGTGGTGGCGGCGCTTGCCACGCGGGCCGGGGGCGTGTCGGCAAACAGGGTGAGCCGGCCGCGGCCGAAGTCCGGGGTGCGAACGCCGGTGACGTGGGCGGCGTAGTGCGTGCCCCAGTTGGCCGCCCATTGTCCGGTGTACGTCCAGCCCTGCGGATAGCCCAGGTCGGGAAGCATGTCGCGCCCCAACGCCGCCAGGCCCATGGTCAAGAGGTCTTGGTGCGCGTGCTGAATGATTCGTCCGTAGCGAAGCCAGAGCGCCCGCTCATGCGGCCCGGCGCCGGACCGGAGGATTGCATGCCCGTAGCCGTCGAGCACGTTGCTCTCGACCTTGACCTGCCAGCCCCGCTCCTTGACGGTCTTCTCGACTTCCGCCCGCAACTCGGGGTCGTCCAGCCCCGCGGGGATCGCGCCGCCGGGGCCGACCATCGCCTGGGCAAACCGGGGATCGCGGGTCCGCCGGTAGACGTTCACGAAGTCGCCGCCGGTGAGCGGAAACGCTTGCTGGGGCTTCCGTCGGTCGGTCGTGATCGAATGGCCCGTGTCGCCGGTCCACGTGGCGGTGCACCCGATCAGGCCGTTCTCGATCGGAAAATCATAGAGCAGCCGGTACTTGGGATCGCCGTAGAGCGATGCCAGCCCACGCTTCTCCCACTCCTCCGGATAGAGCCGGCGGGTCCGCTCCAAGAGGTCGAAGATCCGGTCCATGTCGCGGATGTGGATGCTGTTGTACGACTCCGACTCGCACGCCGATCCGTCCTTGAAGAAGTCGTTGGCGAGCGTGAACCGGATCCCCGCGCCCTCGTGCAACAGCCAGTCGACGACGTCGAGCGACTGCGGCGAGTCCATGACCTGGGCCAAGGTTGCGGCCAGCACCTCCTGCATGGGGTAGTTCCGCGAGACGGCGTTGTCCAGGCACGCCTGCAACGGGACGCGGATCACCCCCGCCTCGACGAACCGCCGGAAATCCTCGAGCGTTCGGATCTCAGGATGGTGGCGGCTTCGGCAAAACTCCAGGAGTTGCTCGTCGCCCTCGAGTGCGTCAAAGATCAGGTCCCACGCTCGAGCGCATTGCTCCATCCGGGGCGTGTCCCAGTTGGGTTGGATGTAGAGGAACGTGCCGGCCGGGTGCTTGTGCGTGATCGGGGCTCCCGCGGGCCCGCGGAGGATCGCGTCGCGGACCGCCATCTTGCGGTGGTTCAGGTTGAGCGACATGTCGAGCATGCTCTCGGCGAAGCGGAACAGCCCGATCGCGGCCTTGTGGGCGTAGCGGCGATCGCCGGTCCGGGCGAACGCCGCGGCCGTCTGCTCGATCCCCGGCGTGAACTCGCGCATGTACGCTTGCCATTGGTGGTAGTACGCCACGAACGGCCACCGCCAGGGCACGCCGTTAGGCGCGATCACCGGCTCGACCGGCTCGCACCCGAACCCGTCGTCCGGAAACTGGCCCGAGTGCATGTCCCCTTTGTGCCAGTCGTTCGACGGAAACCAGCTCCCGCACGACGGGCAGCCGACCTTCCAAGGGTGGTTCTTGGCATCGAAGATCCACGGGTAGAAGCCGCTTCGGCCCTCGTAGATCTTCATGCCGCACACCGGGCAGCCCTTGCCGCGACCGTCCTCGCGACTCCCGCCGCTGAGCACGATCAAACACGTGCGCGGCACGGACGGCCCGGGGATGATGTTCCAGATCTCCTCGTCACTCATTTCCGCCCACGTGCGGGCGACGCCGCGGGCCTCGGCGCCCGGCCGTCGCATCGCCTGTAACTCCTCGTCGGTGTAGAACGTACGGCGCTGTTTGAGATGGCCGTAGTCGACGTCGCCCACCGGCCAGATCCGCGGCAGATCGAGCGAATCGAGCTTACGGGCTGCGAACAGGTCGCTCCAGGCAGTCACCTTCAGCGGGACCTCGAGCGACCCGGCTTCGCCCCGGAAGGCCAACGTGGCGTCGCCCACCTCAAGGGCGCGGAAGTAAAACCGCTGGATGGCGTCCTTCGGCCAGGTGTCGAACAGCTCCACGGCGGGAGGCACCTTGACGTCCAGCTCGCCCGACCCCGCGGGCTGCTCGATCGCGATGCGAAACGTCTGCCCGGGGAAGATCCAGAGCGGCTTGTCGAGCAGCTTCAACTCGGCAGCGTCGAGCGGCGGACATGAGCAGAGCAGAGAAGCCCAGACGAGCAAGAGCGTCGGTCGCCCGATACGCATGGGACGTCCTCCTTGTTTTTGCCCAGGGCGAGCCACCCTTGCTTCGTGCCTCCCTCGGCGTGCCAACCTTGCCGGCTACTCGCCCTCGGCATTGGGCACCTGCGGCAGGATGATCCGCGTGGCGTGCTCGCCGCCGTGGTAGACGGTCTGGTCGGCGACGACGAGCGTGGCGTCGGCGTTCTGGTCGGCCGCCGTGTTGTGGTTGCGGTCGTAGTTGGGGAAATCGGAGCTGGTCACGTCGAGCCGGATGCGATGGCCGGGCAAGAACGCGTTGGAGGTGGGCGTCATCCGGATCGTGTATCGCACGACGTCGCCCGGCGCAAGCAGCTTGGGCTTGTCCAGCCCCTCTCGATACCTGGCCCGCACCAGCCCCATCGAAACGTCCCGTGCCAAGCCGTCGGGCGCAACGTCGATCAGCCGGACGAACCAATCCGTATCGGGCGCCGAGGAGGCCGCGTGGAGCTCGACGACCGGGTTCCCCGTCACTTCCACCCGTTCCGTCAAGGGCTCGCTCCGGTAGACGAGGATGTCCTGCCGATCGGCCAGCCGGCGCTGATCCGAGGCGTGCGTGAACGCGGCCTTGGTGTAGAGCGTGGGAACGGGGTCTTTCGGATCGTAGGCGTAGTGGTCGGTGCCGGAGGAGGTATCGGCCTTCTCGACCAGCTTCCCGTCGCCGGCAGGCGTGTTGGCGTGGCCCCCGCCGGCGATGAACAGGACCTTGTCCCGGGTCCGCTCGAGCGGCCAGTGCTGCTCGTCCCGCCAGCGGTTCTCGCCCATCACAAAGATCCTCACCGGCGCATCCTGGTCGACGCCGTTCTCGCGGCCCTTGAGCCAGTAGTCGAACCAGCGAATCTCCAGGGCGGCGACGTCGACCTGCGCCTCCGGGCCGAAGTCGATCTCGCCGTAGTTGCTGCGCCCTCGCCCGGCGTGGCTCCACGGGCCGATGACGATCCGCGAGCGCGTTCGGGCCGTCTCGGTCTCGGCCTCCTCGACCATCGTGCGGTAGAGGAGCATGTCGCCGTTGCAGTGGTCGTGCCAGCCGACGACGTCGAGATTCGGCACGGCGATCTCCTTGACGCCCTCGTCGAGCTTCCACGGATCGGTGTGCGGGTTTTTGAGCCAGTAGTGCACGGCGTCGGTCTCGTCCTCGAACACGCCGCGCGGCAGCTCCAGCCACGGCAGGAACCAGAGGTACGGCTGCTCCTTTCGGTCGGCCATCTTGAGGTACGCCTCGGAGGGCTCTCGGCCGGACCGCTTCCGCACGTCCGGCGACATGGTAAACATCCACCACTGGAGCCGCCGCCCCGGGCGGATCGTGCCCGGGCCTTCCAGGTCGGTGTATCGGGCGAGGATGCTATGCGCCGACATGGCCACCAGCGACGGCGGACGCAGCGGCGCAAGCCTCCACTGGAGAAACGCGTTGTACGAAGCGCCGAACGTCCCCACCTTGCCGGTCGAGCCGGGCAACTTGGCGGCCCACTCGACCGTGTCGTAGCCGTCCTCGCCGTCGTGCGTCTCGAACCGCATGAACGACTCCCACTTCCCGTCCGAGGCGTACCGGCCCCGCGCGTCCTGGGCCACGACGATGTAGCCCGCCTTCACGTACCGGTCGAACTTGCCCTTCTTGTTGTAGGGCGTTCGCAAGACGAGCACGGGATACGGGCCGCCACGGTCCGGGCGGTGCACGTCGGCCCGCAGAATCGTCCCGTCGCGCATCTCGGCGGGCACGTTCCGCTCGGTTATCACCTTCAGCTCACCGGCGTCCGGAGCGGCCACTAGCGCGCAACTGATGGAGAGGATCGCCGTGGTGAGCATGATGGTCTCCTCGGGGTTTCCGTGAGTTGCGGGCCTACGGGGCCACGGTGAAGTGCAGCGCCAGGGCCATCACCAGGAGCCCCGCCGCCGCGCCCGCCGCGATGCGGAATCCTTGTTGTACGCCTCGCTTCTGAGCGTAGGCGCCGATGAGCATGGGAATCACCGACCAGCCGATCCCGCCGATGGCGAAGAACAGGCCCACCGCGCGACCGCCCAAGTCCGGGCTGAGGTCGGCGTTAACATGGCCCACGAGAACACCGATGATCGTGGGGAACGTGGGGCCGAATACCAGTCCCGCCAGAATGACCATCGCGCCGGCGGTAGCACCGCCGGGGCTGAACACCGCGCCGGCCCAAACCAGGAGACATAAGACGGACAGGACGATGATCAGGGTTGTGTCGCCGCCGGCCGGCAACGGGAAGGCAGCGACGAGCAGGGCCGTCGCCAGGCGCGAGCCCATGAATGCCAGCCAGAACCCGGATAGTAGCGTGAATGCTCGCCCTTCGGAGAGTCCCTTGTCGCCCAGGTAGGTCGTGGCCCAGGCCGCCATCGTGGCCTCCATGGGAGCATAGAACAGCAGTGCCAAGGCCGTCAGCCACATGATTGGGTCGACCAACAGCGCCCCGATGCCGAGGTTCGCTGCTTGCGCCCGCGCCGAGCCGGTTGCCTCTGCGGCCTTCTCGAGCGCCGCCAACAAGCCGGCGAAGTCCACGAACAAGGCGAACACGCCGACCAACAGGGCCGGCACGGCCCACACCAAGACCGCCCACGTATAGCCGGCACGCTGCAACAGGTACGCGATGACCAGCGGCGTCAGGAAGGCGCCCAGCCCGAAGAAGAAATTCCCCAGATTCATGTGGTACGTCGGGAGGCCGCCGAAAGCAGCTTCCATCATGACGTTGAGCACGTTGATCAACGCCGACCAGCCGGCGCTGAGCAGCAACACGGCCACCAACGCGTGCCAGTATCGACCCGACCGGGACAATAGGACGAGGCTGGCGACGATCAGGAGCGAGCCGGCGACGACCACGGCTTGCTTGTCGAGCAGGTCGGTCAAAAAGCCCATGACCAGCATCACCGGGATCATGGCGAAGCCGAACATGGAGACCAGTGCTCCCACGCGGGCTTCATCGATTTGAAGCCGCCGTGCCAGCGGTATCTTCACGCTGCCCAGCAGGGCCACGCCCATGCCCGTGACCAGCAGGCCGGCAATCCAGGTGGGGGTAGCGAGGTTCATGGTTCGTCGCCTCCGACTACAGGGGTTGACTTACGTGAGTCTCTGCTGCCGAGCGCCTCACTGACGAGGGCTGCCTCACACCATATCTGGAAGCCCCGCGCCATACAAGTGTGGCGTGCCGAGTTCCCGCGCGTTCCCGCGGATACCAGCGCTCGAAATCACCCTTTTCATCCTCACCGAGGCTCCACCACCACGTGCAAGTGGTCCATGCCGATCTCTCCCCGGCGGTTCGTCCGGTGCACGGAGACGATGTAATCGCCGGGACGCTCGTAGCGATGCGTCGTGACGGCGTAGCCGTCCTTGGCATGGGCGTCGGCATTGCCGGGCGACTGCGTCTTGGCGGGCGGGCTGCCGTCGCCGAAGTCCCACGTTTCATGGCCCTCGTCGGGCTCCACGCGGAACGAGCGGACCTTGAACGTCACTTCGTCGCCCGGCTTGATCCCGAACGTCGGCCAGTAGGCCGCGTGCACCCGGGGGGCCTGCTGGTCGGTCGACCCGCGGTCGACCACTTGCACCAGGGAAAAATCATAGTCGACGCGGCCTTCGTCGTCGGTGATCTTGAGGATCTCGTTGTACGTGCCCGCCCGAGGATAACGGTGATCGACGGTTGGCCCGCCAGCCGTGGTGCCGTCGCTCAGAGTCCACTCGTAACGGGCGATGTGGTCCGGGCCTTTCGCACTCCAGGACCGCGTGCCGTCGAGCGTCACCGGCTCGTCGGTCCAGACAAGCTGATGCGGGCGCGCGACGGCCTCCAGGGGCGTCGGGTGCTCCTGGTGATACGCCTGCCAGAGAAACGCGTACCCTTCACGGATGCCGTAGCGTCCGCTGGGCTGGAGGGCGACGACGTCGAAGTGCAGGTGCGACCAGCCGCCGCTGGCCCCTTCCTTCCCCAGCACGCCGATCTTGTCGCCCTGCTTGACTTCCACGCCGGGTTGAATCGACGCGTCGATCGAATCCAAGTGGCTGTAGCGGTAGTACCAGCCGCGCCCGTCGCGCACGTAGACCACGTCGTACCGCGGCTTGACCGGCGGCGGGAGATCGCTCGGCTCGAGCACCTTGCCCCGCGCCGAGACGACCACGCCGTCGGTGGCGGCCACTACGTCGACCAGCTTCTCCGCACCGCCCATATCGAGGCCCCAATGATAGTAGATCGACTTATCGGCCGGC
>Ga0307379_10002257_pt1 | contig 28823 bp, 24 predicted proteins | sample UN2MG_FD_202237 | JGI IMG/M metagenome (GOLD analysis project Ga0307379, IMG submission 202237) | Soil microbial communities from Risofladan, Vaasa, Finland - UN-2 | ecosystem: Environmental > Terrestrial > Soil > Coastal area > Acid sulfate soil | place: Finland: Risofladan, Vaasa | collected...
AGATTGTCCGGTAGTTGATGTCTGCCGGAAATCTGTGCAGCATGTCGGCGGCGAATAAGCTTTTTAATCACTACCAGTCCCCTTCCTATCTTCTTCCCTTCTTATCTTCCCATCTTCCTATCTTCTTATCTTCCCACTTCCTACCTTCCTATCTTCCCGCTTCCTATCTTCCTGTCTTCTTATCTTCGGTTCTCTTTTCTTCATCGCTCTCGAACAATCTGGATATCGATGAAGCTGATTCGGCAGCAAAGTCAGAGACTAATCTCACCGCTGAATCGGCATTCAAATTCATTGTAGTGGAAGCAACTATCTGTACTTGAGCTACATAACGAACTGTACCGGAGCCGCGCCATGCCTTGGATCGTAAAAGTGAAACGTCGCGGCAATACTGCCCATCTACAATATAATAATTCAGAAGTACGATTTTCTTTGTATTCAAAGTTCCACGGGAAAACTGTAAGGCCATGCATGGCAGTTCCATCCCATCACTCAAGGGCAGTTCCATGGAACGCTTATCAATGAGCGCCCAGCCGGCCCCGGCGTAGCAGACCTCCGGGCGGTGTGGCATCAGGTCGCGTGCTCGCACACCGTAAGCGATATATAACGAGATATATTCCGAAGAATTATTTTGTGAATATACACGGTTGATGTGCGCTTCGGTATCTGTGCGACGAACTATTTCTTCGTCAAGCGGCACATCTTTGCCCTTCCAACTTTCAATTTGCAGGGGCAATCGTTCTAACGCAGCAGGAGACAGTGAAGGGGTGTTTACGGGAGCTTCAAGTCGAGCAGCCAGAACGCGATATGCAGCACTGGAAACGAACATCAGGAAACCTGCTACTGCCGCAGCTATAATAACCGATTTACTATTGGGATTGTTATTTTTTGTCATTAGTTCAGCCTTACTTTACACTTTCAGATTTCTGATTTTTTGCACTGCTTCATACGGGAAATCCGGATTAAATTTACCTATGTTGATCCTATTCACCAGGCATGTGTTGCCTTTACTAGTACAGCGGCCAACAAGTGTTGTGCCTGCCTCTTTTTGATGATAACCTCGGCTGACCCACCCACAAATTGGGTCCTCACCGCCATTGAATGATTCGACATGAAAACATGGATCCAAGTCGATTTCAATTGTTCCCGAATTAACATAAACGAGAAAATGATTGCTGCCTGCCGGATTAACCACACAATGCTCAGCCAGATGGAAATATACCTCTATTACGTGTCTTCCACGAGCAATAATGTCATCGCGTATCACAAGCTCCTGGCCGTCCAGATCAAGCATACGTTTATGGGTAACAGGGTCATCCAGATTCATATAGCCGTCATGTTGACCGATTACTTTACCGCCGACATCCGAGGGTTGCCAACTCAAACACTCGGCCTTTGCTCTCTTGCCCCAAAGAAAAAGACCAAGCATCTCAGATTGATTCTGGCCGTCAATAACGACCGTGTTATGCGCTCTTGTACTGCGGAAATATTTCCTCCATTTCGGATAGCTGAAGTAATCGTATGTCCCCGGATCAACCAGTACTTCTGTGCCAAACGCTCGGAGGGTAAAACTCAAGGTGTCTGCATGTCCGTGCCCCGCAAAGGGTTCCATCCCCAATGGTCCGCAATCAAATACCACACTGATACGATCCGGTGAATCAAGCTCGCCATGCTGCAGCAGATAGTAACCGCTATCCTTAAAAGCTCTGGAAGTAATTGTCTTGTTTTGCGGCTCCGGGATCGCCTTGAAACTTTGGCGTCCCTGTTTACCCAGCAACCATTCGACCGGTTCGGTATCCCCTCCAGCCCACTCTTTGAAATCACTTCTTCCAAACAGTACGGCTCCTACAGCCAGCCATTCCCGAACGTTACGTGGATTATTTCCGATATCCAATACATAGCCGCCATCGCCATCGCCAAACGCGGGCAGTACGTCACCACCTTCACTGAGTACACCCAGAAATTCGAACATCTTTTCCAATCTCGACCAATAGGATTCGGAAAAATCTTGACCTGCCGCGCGGGCTGCGATTCCCGCAGTAACACAGAATTGCAGCTCAAACAGATGATATCCGACAGTCTGCTCCAGAGGACCACCATCGGGAAATGTCTGATTAAGTATTTCTCGATTGAGAATGGCCCGACTTTTTGTCCGCCATCTGGATGCATTCCTAAGATTCCCGAAGTAACTCGATGCTATAAACACTCCTGCTGCCTCGCCGATCAAATGATTATTTACTGAAGAGCCGCGTGAATACTTCCTGTCGATTTCCCAGATATGACGCGATACAGAGTCCAATATTCTATTTTGTAGCTGATCGTCTATAGCTCCTGATTCGTTAATCAGATCCAGCGCCCATACCCAGTTGATGAGTCTTGTTCCGAGTTCCAGGCCGCTGCGCCAATTCATTCCGACACCGTAGGGATTCTGTTCGAGCCAACTGCCCAGTTGTTCCGCCACGGCATTGGCGAATCGAATATCACCGCTAAGACACCAGGCCCGGCCAAGAACTACGAGTTGGTGATGGCGATTAGGTTCCCAGACAAACTTGCAGTCCCCTACCTTCTCAATATCCCGGTAATCCAACGATGCACAATAGGTCATTGGCGTGTCCTGGCCGCGTTTATGGTCGCGATTCCATGTAATCGGATCGCCAAGGTACTTGTACTTCTGGTCGAAAAAATCGAGCCGATGCTCTGCTATTCGCTCCGCCCGAGCCAGTAGAGAATCGTACCAGTCCCCTTCCTCTCTTCCTATCTTCTCACCTTCTTCTCTTCTTACCTTCTTCCCTCTTCCCCGCCCAACGGCCATATCACTCACCCGAAATCCCGGCCCTTCATCTTTTCCGTCTCTGTTTAGAAATACCGAAGGCTTTCTTATTCGCTGTCGCCGACCAACGAGAATCCGGTCGGCACGATCACGCAATGACGACCCTATACGCCAGGCAATCTCACCAGATGATATAACTTTAAGACGTCGATAATACGAATCAAGTTTGTGCATTAATTTCTCTTTTGTTAAGGGAATTGGCCATTTCGGCCATAGTACAAAAAGTGCAATTGCGGCACAACCACTCGAGCTTAGGCAGTGTACTTTTCAAGTTCACATAGGACTTAAACTTACGCCACAAAGGTAATTGCAAGCGTGGATGGTCTGGGTCAATCTCTCGTGGGTGAACGTATATAATGACTGGCCGCCGTGCCAGTTCCAATTTTCTTATACCCCATTTAATCAGTTGCACTGGAGCAAGTCTCAAATAACCTCCTCCAAACAAATTGACTCTCCAACCATACATATCTATTACGGACAAGGGTATTTCGAGTAAATTTCCTGCAGTTGTCTCAACAAAAAAGGGGTTAAGTATAGCGTCAGGAACTCCACCATGCCCGCTAACAGCTGGGAAAATACTCGAATCATATTCGTATCCGACCTGTTTGATAATCTCAAATGCCCAAGGAGCCTTATTGGTAATGCTAAAACCTGGAGCCCGGAAACCCCTCACCGGTTCTCCCGTTATGTCTTCAAGAATAGTCTTGGCGCGAGTGATGTCTCGGCAAAACCTTTCTCTACCAACTTCATAGGTTAGAACATGGGCATAGCCATGACTAGCTACTTCATGGCCATCTTCCTGGCATTTCCGCACAAGACCTTTGTGACGCTCGGCAACCCAACCCAACCAGAAAAACGTAGCTTTTATTGAAAACGTATCAAGTAATGCGAACATACTTTCCATATTACTCTCTACTCGCGTTTCAAGAGAAGACCAATTTTCAATGCTAGGCACAGCGGGACTGTCCAATATATGGAACCATTCTTCGACGTCAATAGTCAAGCACGAAAGCGGCCTACCGGCAACTTGACTTTCTATCTCTGGCATAGTCACACACTTTCACTTGACATGCACGGGAACTGTGATTTGAGATTTAGAGGCCCCTATAGCACTTATACGAGGCAGCCCACTTGGATCACAAACTCTATTTGCCCAAAATAAAGCACACATTCGTTGTCGCAGTACCACCAATATTTAATGTAGCAACTTTCTTTGCATCTGGAACCTGATAGTCCCCAGCAGTCGACGTAACCTGTTTGTAGGCATCAAGCAGTTGCCGTGCTCCCGTAGCTCCTACTGGATGTCCACACCCTATTAAGCCACCTGAAGGATTAATAGGTAGTCTTCCTCCCAATTCGATAATCCCGTCCTCTATAGCTTGCCATGATTCTCCGGGACCGGTAAGGCCAAAATGATCAATAGCCATGTACTCAGTTGTAGTAAAGCAATCATGAGTCTCTATGCAATCCAATTCCCAACAATTGGCTACTCCGGCCCGCTCAAATGCATCTGTTATAGCTTTACGGGTGAATGGCATAATATACTCTCCTCCTGCTGAATCAGTAATTTTCTGTGCAAATTCTATTGGAGCAGTTGTATGACCCCATCCTAATATTTGTGGGATATCGTTGATGTTTAATCCTTTCCTCTTAGCATAGTCATTGGTGAATTTCTCTGAGGCAAGATATAAAGCCACAGCGCCGTCGGTCACTTGAGAACAGTCAGTGATTTTTATTCTTCCACTAACAATGGTATTGTATGCGCCGATTGTATTTGCATGTTCAAAACTCATGAACCAGTCACGAGTTTGAGCATTTGGATTATTCTTAGCATTGCGGTAGTTGATTTCCGAAACTCGAGCTAAATACTTATCATCAAGTCCGTATCTCTTATCGTATTCATCTCCCAGCTTGCCGAAGAGTTTGGGAAAGGGAAACTCTATTCCGTTTGCTTCTTTTTCATACCAAGCAGCAGTTCCCAAGAAATCCCCCCCCTTGTCAGGGCTAACATTTTTCATTTGCTCGACTCCAATGATACACACCAGGTTGTAAAAACCAGCCTTGATATAAGCCATAGCTGTTAATGCCGCCAGGGCACCTGAAGCACACGCACCTTCAATTCGACTTGTCGGCAAGCCAGCAAAGCACGGATCAAAGTTGATTAAGAACGCCCCAAGATGCCCCTGCATGCAGAAGAGTTCTCCGGCGAAGTTGCCGATAAGAGCCGCATCGATATCACTTGGTTCAACTTCAGTACTTATGAGACTGCCCAGGTATGCTTCTCGCATCATAGCAGAAATGTGTTTGTTTTCTGCATGCCAGTTTCTGGCAAAATCAGTCTGATACCCACCTAACATATATACTTTACTATTTTGCATCTGAATCTCTCCGATACTCACCGGGCAATGAAGTACTTCATTGAACCAAGAGCCTTTTCTGTCAAAGTATCTTCGCGTCCAATACCCTCCGGTACCTGAACGCCCCTCGCATGCAACAAATCAATAGCAGCTTCTTTGCCACCAAGAACATTTACTATAACGCTTGGCGCCGCCCAGTGAAATCCCGTTGTCATTACTTTATCAATCCCCGCTATCCCATATTCAGGCTTAGTGACTTCGCCTATGAGAGAATATGAGTAAGCAATATACTTGCAAAGGATGTCCTTTACAATCTCCGCTTCTGGGCCGCGAGCCGTATTTATGGCCTCAAATGCCTCATGGTACAAACCAAGATGAATCAGACGCTTTGCTTTTTCAACAAAGGCCACATGAGGTTCGATTGCAGGGATGTAATTACAGGTATGAGGATCTATGAAAACCTGCTTACCACTTTCTAACACTTTGTAGAATCCTCCTTTTGTCTTGTTGCCCAGAAATCCAGCGATAACCATCTTATTGATATAATCAGGCAGAGCCAGCTCTTCGTACATATGATCATGTGAAGCTTCTCTTAGATTATGGATGATGGCCTTATGAATATCCAAACCCACAAGATCAATAGTCCTCAACGGCGGCATCAGTCTACCCGTGTATGGGCCAATTAAATAATCAATCTGCTCTGCGCCATACTCCTCGACCAATGAAGTAATTTGATTGAAAAGGACGAAGGCAATTCGGTTACCTGCAAAACCTGGAACGTTGTTCACAGCAATAACTTCTCTGCGAAGTTCATTTTTCAGAAAATCTTTTATGATATCATAACTAACCGGATCCGTAGCTTCTGTACATGCGACTTCGCATGCGCGCATTCTTCCTGGAGGATTATAGAAATGTGTCGCCAGAAAATGGCTTCTAAAATCAGGCGATCGGCCATCGGCAAGAGCCGACAGTGGAAGGCTAGACGTTGTTGTTCCAATTATCGTATCCGGCTTTCTATATCGCTCCACGCGGTTATACATTGCCTTCTTGGCTTCTAAGTCTTCGCTGATACTTTCAATAATCAGGTCGGCATCCTGCAAAGCACTTTCAAGCAAATGGTCGTAGTCTCCACATTCTATATACCGACTAATAACCTCAGAACGCGCCTGAGTCATAGCTCTTCGTAGTCCTGTTTTTGCTCCTTCTAAAGTGCGGCTCAGAAAATAGACCTTGATGCCATTCTGCGCTATGAGTCCTCCTACCAAACTTCCTATAGTACCGCTAGAACCGAGAACAACGACGGTCTTTATGCTATTATCCATGCCACTTTCTCAATAATCTCTTAACAAGAAAATAATACATACCAATTTTATCGTACGTCGAAGTTGGAAATATTTACACTCCAGTTCTCTATGGTAAAAACAGAGTTATCAACTAATTCAGGAATAAGTATCTTTCCAGTCATTCTTATCCTCTGAGGTTTCTTTGAATGAGGAACCTTCAACAATCCAGCCGGCCTGAATGATAGTGCACCAACATAAATCATAATGTCTATCGAATCCCCGGCTTCTCCGTAAACCTGCTTTACCGCTCTTGCTATAGAGGCAGGCGTCAAAGGAGAAACATCAATAATGTATAATGTCCGAATCTTATTTCTCTCTTCGTAGATCTTGTAAATGCATATAGCCCCATCTCCGAGAGTGATTCTGCTGTAGCTTTCATCGTATCTGTGCTTTTCAATTTCCTCGTCCACTACTTTTTCTATGCAGTACCTTTGCTCTGCATTCTTCGGTATTTTGGATAAACCTATAATAATTCTGGAACAGGCACGAGATAAACAATTGAGCAGTTTCAGCTTGGTAATAACAGCTCCAACATTTCGAGGCAGAATATAATAGTCCAATTCACCTATGTCTCTCGTCCCTAGAATTCTCTTCTCATGTTTGTAGAAATATTCATTAGGAAAGCCCAAGATAAAGGGAATGCCGTCTCTGGTAAGGGCTTCATAAACAACTTTTGCCATCTCTAACAAGTGTCCACCCCCACGGTGGTCTGGATCTATCATCGTATCAACAGAAAGACCAAACACAAGCTCCTTGCCGAAGTACTTATAACGATATGGAATAGCATTGAATGTCCCGACGATTACTCCTTCATTAAGCATTAGACCGTGATACGAATATCCTTTAGGAGTAAGCAGGAATTTTCGGTCAAACAGCTTTTGGTCCATCTCTTTTTCAAACACTCTGAAGAAAAGATCTCTGAACTGTTGCTTTTCTTGAACTGTGAAATCTGTTGTTTCTTTAAATATTATGTTCCTATACATGACCAATCCTAAGCCTTAACAACGTATCGATTTTGTGACTCTTAGCAAGAAGCCAAGTTCGACTTTAGGTGTTATAGAATTTCTGTTTCAGTACCATCATAACAATCTTTGGTAAAGTCAAGTATCTTCGCCATCTATTTGGTTCTTTGATTAGTCTATAAAGAAACTCGGTGCCTGTCTTGCGAAAGAACTTCGGAGCCCATTTCACTTGGCCAGCGACAACGTCGAAGGTTCCTCCTACACCCATACAAAAAAGAGCATTAATCTCATCCCTGAATTTACCAATCCACTTTTCCTGTTTGGGGGAACCCATTGCTACAAACAACATATCAGCTCTAGAATCGTTAATCATTCTTACAATCGCTGTATTATCATTGAAGTATCCATCTTGTTGGCCGACAATCTTTAGGTCTGGATACTTCATTAAAAGCTTCTCACAAGCACTCTTATTCGATTCTGCCGATGCACCAAGCATGAAAACTTTTAGCCCTTCTATCGCACACCTTGAAATAAGATCTTGAAAGAGTTGTACGCCTGTGATTCGCCTGATCTTTCTGCCAGTCAAGATTCGGGCTGCAATAGCTGTGCCTATTCCATCACAAATATGAATATCCGCACTTTTTACTATTTGAGCAAGGTCATTATCAGATTCGATACGATATATCTTCTCAGGGCTGATTGCAACACAGAATGATTTTTGTTGGTTTTTAATTCTGCTAATTATGGTTTCAACTGCATGTGAATAGGAGTCAAAAACCGTCACAGGAACACTTAGAATTTTAATCTCTTCAACAACCTTATTGTTTTCTACTGCCATTTGTCCTTCACTCTCGTTTTAGCCGCTATGTATTCTGTTAATGCATGAAAAGCCCAAGCTTGGCTCCACCGCATGTAAGGTATCTTGCTTGCTTAGACCCAGAATTTTAATTTGTCTTCTTCTTAATCATATAATCATCTGGAAGGCTAATATTCGGAAGAATAGTAGATCAGGTATTACGGCTTCAAATTAAGAATTTTCCCATAGCGACCTGTCTTAATATTGGAATGAATAACACGTGCAGGATTACCCGCAACCACTTTGCCCGAAGGTATATCCTTTGTTACAACTGCTCCGCAACCAACAACAACTGAGTCTCTTATGGTAACCCCTGGGAGTATAATCACATTAGCTCCAATGAAACACCGTTTTCCGATATACGTATCAGTATAGATTCCACGGCAAAAATCATGAGTCAAAACTACACTGCCGGATGCAATATAAGTTTCTTCACCAATATGAATACCTTTTGGATAGGTCTTGTCAAGATAGACTCTCCATGAAACTCGAGAAGTTGAGGATATGTCCATGCCATAGAGATATACCAGTACGATTCTTCTTAGATATAAAATAAAAATTCTAACGACATTTCTTAACTTTACGAGCATCAGACATCTCACTATTGATTTATCTTTCAGTCTCAGATATTACTATTATTGAAGTAATACTCTGTTAGTGCTCTTATACCCCAAGCTTGTGCCCATCTCATGTAAGATATTTTATTTGTTAAATACGGCGTTTTGCGGAAATAGAAATATCCGTTATTACTCCACATATTATTAATCATCCAATTTATTATCTTTTCAGTTATATTCTGATATTTTTCTCCTTCTCCTGAGAAGAAGTATATAGCTTCGGCAGGTGAATGAATATCTATCGGATAGATCTTGTCACTATAATATTTCGGTGTACCATCCTCTAAGAAAAAATTCTGTGCGTAGTAACTAACACCTCGTTTATAGTCTTCCTGCCACTCTAAGGCTTCCCCAAGATTCAGAAAATGTCTTATTGATTCCAAAATGAAACCTGTATGAAAAGAATCGACCCATTTTTGACGATCAGTCTCAGCAAACCTCCAGGCCCCGTCTTCTCGCTGGTGCTTAATACAATATCCTAAGCTCCCCAAAGCAGTCTGTCTTAGCACTTTGTCTCCGGTGAATTTATAAAGACGTATGAGCAATGAGGCCCCCAGAATATTTGCGTTATGAACATAGTCATGGTCAATTGGAGTATAGCTAAAGCAGAACACGCCTCCTTCCTTCTTGCGGTTAAGGTCTTTAAGTATAAAATCTTTGATTGCAAGTGCCATCTCAAGAGCATATTCTGTCTTGGTAATTTCATATGTGTCTAATAGCGCATGGCCAATAAAAGACGTATTGACAACTGTGGGTGTAAATCTCGGCCTATAGACAATACTTGATTGCCAGTCGAAGTTGTATCCCCAGCAGTTTCCCGAGTATCCTTTACTTCTAAGTCTCTCTAAGAGGGAAAGTAGATAATCGATCTTCTCCAAATATTCAGACTTTTTCTCAACTGCATAGAGTTTTGCATATCCCGATAGAAAAAGACCGAGTCCCTTTGGATTGTGCCCATTCTTTACACCAAGTACCGGCCGAAGATTAACTGGAGATCGCCTTAACAACTGTGTAAAAGCTATCCTAGCCCACTTACTCTTTCTACTTAACAATCTAAGAAAATGGCTATTCAAAGCATCATAGGGGTCGTACCCGGCATAGTCTGCCGACTCGATATAGGAAAGCATCTCGTCGATGCAGTTTTGAACTTTAGCCTGAATCATAGAAGATCAGAGAGAAACTGCCTGATGGATTCTTAGAGACTCCAGTACGGCAAAAGTAGTTCGTGTCACAGCATAAATTTCATCAGCTGGGATGAGTGGTAATCCGCCCTCTTTAATGTTCTTAATGAAAGCCTTGACCATATGGGCTTGACCTTTGTCCTGGATAAAGGTCTTCTTACGATAGGGCTTGCCGGTTGAACGGATCTCCAGTTCCTTGAAGTCTCTGATGATACCAATGAGACCGGTACTATAGACTTCAATGTACTCCTTGGGCATTTCTTTGGAACCATTAGCAAAGTAGCTGAGACTACCTATGGAACCATTTGCGAATTGCAGGTTGATACTAACTGTATCGTTCAAACCTTCCGGGTCAGCGATAGCTACAGCATGTACCTGTCTGGGAAGAGCTCCGCAGAGCCAAGTTAGAAAATCGATGAAGTGGCAAGCCTCCCCAATGATGCGCCCACCACCAATCTTTTTGTCCTGGACCCAGTTATCTCCCGGAATTGAACCGGCATTAACTCGATAGAGTATTGAAACAGGGGAATCACCCAAGTGTTTTTTCAATTCCACCGCATGTGGGGCAAATCGTCGATTGAATCCAACCATCAACTGGCAGCAATGGTCTGAGCTGTTGTATAGCTCTTCAATCTCACTCAACTCTTCCTCGTTCAGGCAAAGCGGCTTTTCCACGAATACATGCTTTCCGGCCGTGAGGGCCGATTTGATATATTCTGCATGGCTATTGTGCCGCGTGGCGACAAACACAGTGTTAATGACGTCGTTTTCGAAAATGTCTTTCGGCTCAGATGTACAGAATTGAAAATTAAACTTCTCGGCGACGCGCTTAGATGTCGTACCTGAATTCGTCATGATGCCGACGCAACTCACAGTGTCATCCTTGCGGGGTATATTTGGCAGAAGATTCTGCTGCGCATAGCTGCCCGCACCGACAAAGGCAATGTTTACCCTGCTTTCAGCCTTAGCAGGTCTGATCGCGATTCGATGCCTTGCTATCGGTTTGTCCACATCATACTTCAAAATGATCCCCAAAAAAGGCTCCGAGCGGTTCACGATCATATTATAGGCTTTTGCAGCTTCATCGAGTTGGAATTCATGGGTAGTAAGGTAGTCGATATTTATGCGACCTGAATGAACCAGTTCCTGAAAAGCCTGCATGTTTCGTTTCTCCGTCCAGCGGACATACGCTGCCGGATAGTCAATTCCCTTCTCTTCATACTCGGGGTCGTAGCGGCCGGGCCCATAGGAGCAAGACATGCGGAGTTCCAGCTCCTTCTTGTACCAATAGGGATCTCGATCGAAACCCGTTGGAGCAGCCCCAACAATGACAACCCGACCTTTTTTTCTTGCGATCTGACCTGCAAAGTTTACCGGATCAAGACTACTTGTACCGGCAGTAATAATGACCGCATCTACTCCAATCCCTTCGGTAAACTCGCTAATCTTTTCGGCTAATCCGGGTTCTTCCCTTATAAAAGCCAGATTCGCACAGTGTTTTGAGGCAATTTCTACCATGCCTTGATTTATGTCTATTCCGACAACCTTAATTCCGCTTGCCCTGAGAATCAGACAGGTCAATTGGCCAATAAGTCCGAGTCCTATCACAGCACAAGTCTCTCCAATCTTCAAATCGGCCTGTCTTATGCCCTGAAAGGCAATTGCACCTATTGTATTGTAGGCTGCTCTTTTCAAATCGGCATCACCAGGGAGCTTCACGCATAGATTGCTTGGAACTGCTATTATCTCCGCATGGTTTGCATAACCGGCACCTCCACAAGCAACCAGATCGCCCACGGCAAAACTCTGCACGTCAGATGCTACCTTTATTACTTCTCCGGCTGAGCTATACCCGAGGGGTGAATAGGAATCAAGCTTTTTAACGACTGCTCTGTAGGTCTGAACAGGACCCTGCTGTTTTAATACATTGATAACCTGTTTAACCTGCAGTGGTCGTTCCTTTGCCTTACCTACCAAGCTCTTTCTCGCTGCAGTTACAGAACTACCTTCTGTCCCGGAACTGATCAGCGAATAGTGATTTCTCACCAGCACTTTCCCCGGCCCAAGCACCGGAAGCGGAACTTCGAGGACCTGTATTTCTCCGTTTTTGAGTTTTTGTGCAAGTTGTTTCAAGAGTTTTTGTCTCCAAGATTTTGTATTTGGGCGCCGGGAATCTTCGAAATTACAAATCGCAGTTTTCCCCGGCTTGTCCGCTCAACCGCTTCAATGTAATCAATGTCTATTTCTATCTGGTCTCCGAGCCTCATGCGGGCTTCACGCAAAAGCATCTTTTCGTCTTTTCCAGTGTATTCTTTGCCGCGAACTACTCTGAAAACGACTCGCTCTACATGCTCCTGGAATATCTGGCATTCCTTGATGTTAACCATGTCCTTGAAGATGTGATCGAGCCGGCCGATGCGCCTACCATCGGGTGTTAGAACGTAATCTTCTTTCCTGCCGTCAATCGAATTGACCAACCGTCCCGGGATCCCACATGGACATTTTTTTTCTGGAGATTCCAACTCAGCTATATCCCCGGTATCATAGCGTAACAGTGGGAAAGCGTAATTGGTATAGTTGGTACCGATTATTTTATAGGGGTCACTGTCGATTGGAAGGAATTCTACGCATGCGTAATCCTCGTCCACATGAAGATTACCTTCCGGGCATTCAGAAATATTGGCCACGCCTTCACCCATACCATAATGCTGTCGACAAGGCGCGTCAAATGCTTTCTCGATGACCAGCTTCTGTTGGGGCAATAGATTTTCACTTCCGACTGTTATCACCTTGGGCCTGTAGTTCAATTCACACCCCTTGTCCAACATAAAGGATGCAAGTAAACCTAAGAGCGAAGGGTACCCCTGGATCCATGGAGGTTGTCGGCGATTTAGCTCGTCCACATAATAACGAAGATTATGCTCAGTCATGTGGTAGGCACTAAAAAGGATTTGTCGACCCGGTCGATTGACACGCCAGAAAGGTGGCTTCGATCTCTCGAATGGAACTATGGACTTTCCGTGGAAATGGGCATACCATGTATTCCGGTCCAATCCAAAACGAGCGCGGTATCGCCACCATATAGCCCACTGTTCCTGTTCGGCCTCCAACGTCATTGGGAAAATCAGCCCAGCCCCTGTTGTGCCACTGGTATGGGCTATGCTATATCGCATCTGGTTCTTTAAGTCGCTGTGAAAATCAGCCAAGTTCTGTTGGACAGTCTGCTTATCCAGAATCGGGAGAGCCTTCAGGTCGTCAGGCCCACGGATATCCTGAGGGTCAATGTGCATTTCCTCAAATAACCGGCGGTAATATGGAACAGTGCTGGCGGCGTGTTTCACGATGGCCTGGCATCGCTTACGAGCGAAGGTTTTCATCTGTTTAGAAGTCCATCGTTCTCGTTCAAATACCTCCCGTTCCAGCATTTCATATCCATTCCCATATCGCCTCCGAATGAGGTGTGCTCCATACAGACTGCACAGAGCATTCTGGCAGAAGACTGGAAGACGTCGATAAATATACTCAAAGCCCATACTTCCCCTCCAGCTTTCCCTCGGTCTTTCCATGCTCGATATGACCCACCCAGCCGAAATGTGGGCGAAATCCCAAATGCTCACCGTCTTCAAGTTTGTCGAACGCCACGTCCCAGTCTTGAATATTGGATTTACAGAGAATCTCGTTGGGCGTGCAATTGACCAATGGATAATCTTTTATTCTCCACGCCCTTTCAAGAACACAAAGCCTGCGATAATCAAATCCCATCAATTCAGCACAAACCGTATCTACCGATACCGGATTGAATCCGGCTATAACAATCCCGCATGGCTTTACATCGACAGCTACCGGCCCATCCCCTTCACCGGCAATAATGCCATCGATCAACGACATATAGCGCAAAGGCCTGGTCCGAGGTCTGCCATCTCCCGCAAAATGAAACAGGCATTTGTTGAGGTCCAGGACCATACGCCAAGCTGTATCGTTTCCATGCCAGTTGCCCGACCTTACAACCCGACTCGTATCTCCAAATACTACTTTGCCAGCCTTAAATAGAACCTGTGCAAGAGCCCCTCCACAACCACCCAAAGTCGTCAGATATTTCTTAATGCCAACTATCCCCCGGCTCTGAACCTTGTTCTTTAAGTTGCTGTCAGAAAATTCATCACCCCCTTCTGCAGGTGTGCCAATGGTGTAGTGTGGCAGACAATTTCTATAACCATTGACGCCGACCATATTCTTTAAGCTAAGCGTTACACCTGTCTTTTTGTGTGTTTTCATTTTCGGCAGGTTTATTAGCACATCAACATCCATCACACTGCGGCAAAGCACATAAATATGACGTCCTTTCCCATGGTACTTGGCGGTTTCCTCCATGTCATAATCGGCACCATAGAACTGCCCTGAAAGCGCATAGTCCTTGAATTCACTACTTTCACCCAAATCGATTGTTGTATAGCCGGCGGGATCGCCAGGCAGTGACTCTCGTTTATAGGTCACACCGTTTCTTTGCAGCCAACAATCACAACGCAGGTCGAGTAAAGAGACATCCAGCCCCTTATCCCTAAAATATTCAACGATTTTATCCAGACCGGTCCGATGCACAATTTCATCGAAATCTGAATCGGTTTGCGGGCCATCCGCAATGGTTACTTTTCCTTTTCCTTTCAGCGCAATGAACACATAGTCCAGAACCGCTCGAATAATTGAGGGATGAGTAATAACTTGCTCCCACTCATTCTGACGACTACTGTGGGATTCACATATCAGATTTGGCTTAAGCAGGACGTAATCGCCAGGCTCAATCAGGTCTCCCAATGGATTCCAGGCTGTCTGTCCAAAATTAGATTTGTCCAACGCCAATAGGTAAAGAACATTCCTTACTTGAGAATAAGGCGCATTATTTGGTTCTGACAAAATACCCTGGAACGGATACTCGGGGTACCTTTCAGAGGGATGGAACGGTGCCTCTTTCGGATAGGTGCCATTACCTCTATAAATTGATACATTTTTTGATTGCTTATTAGTCAGAGCCATGTTACTCGCTATTCAAGGTCAGATTAATGGCATCTATCATTCTGCAGATAAAATGTTCCTCTGTGAAATTTATTTCATAGAGTTGACGGCTCTTCGAGCCCATTCTCTCTCTTTCTTCAGGGTGAGCAATGAGATAGATTATTTTTTCTGCTATCGAATCAGAATCTCTTTTCGGGATTATAAACCCATTTTCACCATGAATCACAGACTCTTTTATACAACCCTGATCAGTAGTAATAATCGGTAATCCTGAAGCCATTGCCTCCACAATTACCCACGGATGCCCTTCCATTGGATAGTATGTTGGAAAGGCAAAGATGTCAGTATCCCGTAATAACTTTGTTTTATCTTTGCCTGTAACGGTTCCTGTAAATTCAACGTAATCTTTAATTTTCTCCCTTTTTATATAGCCCTCACACTCGAATTTGTCTTCATCTCTCCTCCAGGAACCTGCAAAAACATATCTTACGTTTCTATGGTATTGTGCCACCTTCTTAACCGAATATAAAACACCCTTAAATCCCTTTGTTTCAATAAGATTCGAAAGAAACAGAATCATAAGATGATCTTTCTTGGGACTCTTGAATCTGACTTTATCTAAAGATATATTAAGCCCGTTAGGTACAACTGATAGCTTCTCTTCGGGAATTAAACCTTCAAATAGTACTTTCAAAGAATTCCCAAGGACAATCATTCTGTCAATCCTTGTTAAAGTCTGTTCAATAATATATTTCATAACCTTATTAGATGAATTGTAAAATTCCCTAAAGTGTCCTCCTCGTAGGTGAAGAATAACCTTTTTTCCGAATAGTTTTGAAAAAACGATAAATGGAACATCTCTCAAAAACCCTGCAGTTGCCTGACAGATGGGTATATAAACAAGGTCAGCTTTAGAGAATAGTAGCCAACGAAAAAGTAACAAATAATGCTTCAATGCCAGATAAATATTAGTTAGATCATATTTTCCTAAATTATTTAAAGGACGTCTATCAGCAGTTTCGATATGTATTACATTAAACTCGTCAATAAACCTTGAATTAAGGATTATTTGAGTTGCAATACTCGGCCCCATATAAGGTGGAGGCGTAGGAGCCATAAAGATTATAGTCTTTTTGTCTTTTTGGGTATCCATTACAACATTTTCCCATGGATAAGAATATAGCAGTATTTCCGATTATAAAATATGAATAGTCAGGCATTTTTGATGAATTATGAATAATCGCTTCCATTAACCATATGACGAGTCCTGCAATTACCATTAACCCATACGGCCATAAATAAGAATTACCTATTCTGTTTATTCTGGAAAGAGTCCGGATAGAGCTTAAGAGCAGACCGAAAAATAACATAATGTAAAGTATAATTCCAATGTATCCATACTGTAGTACCCATATGACATAATCACTGTGAGGGCCAATGTTAATATTCGTCCCGATTAACCTGTCAATTAACGGTTTTTCGTTGAATTGCTCTAATTTATTTTTCCATAATCCAACTCGACCATGGAGGGCACCTTCAAAATCGCGTTCACCTGAGACTACTTGGAATTCCGCTTCGGTTCGCTTCATAATTTGTTCGTACCGGTCTTTGGCAAATTCAGACTCACTTACAACAAAAGCCAGCAGAAACATAATCAATATTGTAATTATCTTTTGAAGCCAAGCTTTTTCCCCTGTGATTGCTATAACCATTGTGATGCTAACGACTAACATACTAGCTATTATTGTTCGACTTAAGGTCAGAGATGCCAATATTAGATACAAGAGAAAGAATAGGCCCCAAAAACACACTCTTTTCTTATTGATTTTGTTTGCCAAAGGCATTTTATAAACTATTATAAGCGCCCCACAGATAGCAGCCCAGGCATAAACACCAGTTTTGTGATAAAGTCCATAATAAGACAACTCCATACCATGCCCCGCAATTATGGAAGTCCTCATTCCTCCTATATCTGCCCCAAGTAGAAGCTGTATAAGTCCTTGAAGCAACGGAAATAAAGTCGTTATAAAGAAGGCATTCAGCAAGCCATTAATACTTTTTTGGTCTTTGAATATTAATGGGAAAACGACAAAAACAGCAAAACCATTGAGCACTCTGAAAAATCCTGAAAGAGATTCAATACCACCAAAACCGTAGCTGAGCATTTTCAGCAATGTCACTAATAACACCCACGTAATAATAAATACATAGATTTTTTCATATTTATTTCGTACAGTCCTAAAACCTTCCATTGCCCAGTATAAAAGTAAAATTATAGGAAAAAGGAAACCTACTAATTCCAAGATATTTAACCCGGCAACAATATTAACACCGTAGAACACCGCAAGGAACGTTCTTAGTGCAATATAAATAAGAATAAAATTCCTCATAACTATCCCAAGGATTGTGGGAGATTTTTCGTGAGTATTACAGGCCCCGATAATACACACCATTACAGCTTGGAACCATTCAGGGAACCTTTGTATGCGTTAGAATAGCCTATACATGAGAATATTATCATTAATATAATAGGTGGATATAGATGGCGGCTCAACATAAAGTGTACCAATCCCGGAATAATCATGCCAACCAAAGCAATTAGAAGTGTCATTTTCTCAAATTCGAAATGCGGGTGTTTCAGGATGGACCCAAAGAAGAACAGGAGTGATAGTGAGTACCCTGAGACATACATAATGTCTTTGACAAGCCTGTCCTGTAAGGAAAAGTATCTGTAAGGGACAAACGGCTTAAGCTTTGAAATAAAGGCACGACAATATTTCTGGGGAAAATTTATGGCTTCTGAAATTGCAAAGCGCTTGAATTCTTTGTCAAGTGAAATTGAATCAAGTTCACTCAGGTATTCATGCGATTTATGAAATGATCTCAGATATCTACGTTCAATGCTATCGGGAGATTCATAGGGAAACGACTCTATGAATTCCTCTGATTGAGTAAATAAGAGAATTCGTCCACTACCGGACGTAAAAACCAGTTCATTATAAATTAAGTAATTTCGAAAAACCCATGGCGATAAGACTAATAGGTAAGCAAATATAAACAGTAGTATTTTCTTATATCTGCTATTAATAGCACGACTTAGTATGAGTAATGAAATCCCAAGTGCTATAGGGAGCGTTGTAAATCTCGTCAATGTTGATAGACCTAATAGAGCCCCTGACAAAAAGAGTAAGCTCAATCTGTCTTGATTCCTCATGTATTTGTCAAATATATACAAGGATGCTAAAAGAAATACTAACATCAAGGGAGCCTCATCTGTTGTCCCTGATTTTAAGAAATTCATGGGAAACACAAATAATGTCCACAGACAAATTACAGCAGGCTTTTCTCGACTGGTCGACAATATCACAATTTTGTATCCAAAATATGCTACAAGAGATGTTATTATGGATTGTAAGAATACTATAAAAACAGCGGAATAATTGCTCAAACAAGTAGCTACAAATAAAAATATTGGATAGATCGGTGGCCTGTAGGAATAAGATTTAAGGTCGTATATATCTGACAGACCGCTCTGGGTCACCATTTCATATTTACCCTGATACATGCTGGATACCAGTTGGTCCCAGCCATAACCTGAAATGATTCGAGGCGAAGAAGACTCATAGTCAATAACATGCTGGAAACAGAAAAATATCACTATACCCTTCAATATCGTTGCCGCTATGAGAAGCCGTTCAGAAGTTATGTTCGTTTTATAATTATAATTCATTTAGGTTAAATTTCTATTTGATATAAGCATCATCTACACTTTCCAATGCTTTAGTAATCGCACTTACAAATCCCGTCGCAGCCTTTTCTATATTAATATTTTCAGCGATAAAATGGCTGGCATTTTGACCAATTTCTTTTGACGATTCAGGATTATCCATGATCCAATTGGCCTTATCCACTACTTCTTCCGTTTCAGAAAAGTCCATTGCAAAGCCGGTTACACCATCTTTAATCAAATCATGAGTAGCACCGGCATAGATCGATGAAATACAAGGTAGTCCGGCAGACATAGCCTCGACCAGCACTAAGCCCCAAATGTCATATTCAGAAGGAAATAAAAAACAATCTGCTGCTGCTAAATAACGTAGAATCTCCTTTTTCTGTTTAAACCCTTCAAATCTAACGAAATTTGTGATATGTAAATCATCAGCTAAGTTTTTGAGGTTCTTCACTTCAGGGCCAGAACCAACCAATTGGAGAACAAAATCTTGGCGCCTAATTGACAGGCTCTTTACAACATAAAATAGTTGATCTAAACGTTTTCTTCTTGTTATGTAACCTATGTGAAGAAGACGTTTTATTCTTCCTTTATCTTCCAAATTTTCACGAATTCTTTTTGTTTCAGCCCTGAAAAATTCCGTGTCTGTTGTGTTAATACCAATCTGAATTTTGTTTGCTGCTGCGCCTAAAGATATCAGATATTCTTTTGCCTTTGTCCCATATGCTATATAACCTACTGCCCTTTTTATGAGCATCCTTCTCTGAATGCTTCTCAAGAAAGAAACAGATCTGCCCTTAGTTACGATACTTCCAGACCATATTATATATGGGATTCTTAAAAACCACGACCACAACCAGAGTTTCATGGTGGCAATAGAAAAGGCGTTGGTTATAATAACGAAAGGATTCTCTTTCGAGATGACCCGGTATAATCCTGAGTAAGTAAAACTGGATTTCTCAGGATCAAAATAGTATAGATTCTTTGATGGCAACACTTCATATTCGAATGTACATTGGGACATATCTACGGCCCATTTGCGCCGAGCGTAACCCAAGGCACCAAAAACTATTTTCAGTCCTAATCCCTTCCTCTCCAGTTGCTCCTTCAGTTCATTAAAGAGGGGTATTCGATAGGGAGTAGGGATATTAGTAACGAGGAGAATCTTACTCTTTTTCTCTGAAACCACAACGATTTCCTGCTCAGATTTCGATTCCATTGTTTCCACTATCCAGCCTAAGTTATAGTAAGAGCACTCGTATTAATATAATGCTTCAGGCAGGTCATAGGGAGTTTCCGTACAATATTAATTGACTTCGGGATTATGCATATTCGAGACTTTATTTGGGAAATCATCTATGCTTGTCTATCGGGCTGGAAATAGTTCGAACTGAGACACTCTTTTTTAAATCTGACAAATACACCACCCGGACCAAATCTATTAGGCTTAAAACAAAACAACTTAATAAAAGTCCTATCGGCCGCAATCAAAAACTTCCATGCCCTTTCACTTTTGTTTATTTTTGGAATAAACGCAAAGATTCTAGAAACGACAGTTCTTAATGCAGAAGCATTAAAATGCATCCTTTGAACTGTGCTTTTATGAACTTCAAATAGCCTCAGAATATTTTTGACATCAATATGATTATCATGTTCAGAATGATTATATGTTTCGAGTATTTTGTGCATAAACTCTAACTTTCCTTTTGGAAGTAATTTCTTTGGCTTTTCAATAGGTTCATGAATCAAAAAATACCCTCCTTTTCTTAGCTTTGAAAGGCAGACTTGTGCCCCCTGCAACGGATTTTCTAAATGATGAAGTACGCCAAAAGAAAATACTGCTGAGAAGGTTTCATCCCTGAAAGGTAGGTTAAGGGCACTGCATTGCACAAAATCTCCTTCCGGTATAACCATCTTAGCGAGTAACAACCTCTTCAGCGAGATATCAGTTCCAATGTAATTGTAACTGTTCTTCCGGGGTTGAAACAGCCAGGCAACAGTGCGAGCATTTCCACATCCTATTTCGAGTACGTTACAACAGTCTGGCAAAAATAAATCTCTCAACAGGTATCTCTCTCGTTCAATATAGATATGCCATAATGGTTCTTTCTTGATTTTTTCACAGAAAGCCTTTCTCTGAACTTCAGCTTCAACCGCCCTATCATAGTATTGCATCTCGTCACGATTCCAATCTCCGGATTGTTCGGGACTGCACTGTCTTATACGCTCAATGTTCTCCTGTATCGTGGATCTATATCTGGGTGGGGAATATTCCAAGGCAGAATTAAGCAAGGATATATACAATTCGTAATCAGCAGCCTCGTCGGATAGAGCCGATAGAATATATTCAGTAATTGGATAAACACTACGGCTTTTGTTACCTATGACAAATCCTGTCCGGACATCATCTTTATCCTGAATCTGATCATGATCAACATTTGATAATAGCTGATTACCTCTCTTTAATTCATAAGCGAATACTATGAAACCATCCATATGGTGATTCGGACATAAGAAAATCTCCAATAAGTCTTTTCTCATATATTTACCTTCGAGTTAAGACGCGATAGAATCTCACATTTCCAGAAATCTAAAATATTTAAGGACAAATTGGATTTCATAAATCCTACTAAAAATAATGACATTTCTTTTTTTGGTAACCCTATTCTTTTTATAAGAATACTAAAAGATTTATTGTTCAGATTTCGATTCCATTGCATAAAACCATTTTGTGTAGGTTTCCAAAAGATAACAACGCTTCAACTTCAAAGTGCAAGCTTATTTTACCCGCCAGATATTCTTTCCACGTGTTTCTTATCTTTTCTAAGTCGAAAATTTCAGATGGATTCACAAAAAGAGGTCGCCATGATAGACAAGGTGGTGTAAGATGACACTATAGGGTAGCCATCAAACCTTCAACGGAGACCGGGACATGCTGATTTGTTACAGTATCCATTTCTTAAACCAGGATATTAAAAAGTAGATATTCCACAATGTGAAAACATAATCCGTATTTCCAAGCTTGGTTTTCTCGATCTGCCTTCTTAAGCCTTCTTCACTGAACAGACCTGTATCTCGACAAAAATCTCTCAGATTTACTTCTAGATAGTCTAAAATGATATCACCTGCCCATTCTCGGAGTGGAACGCAGAAACCTTGTTTCTTGCGATACAATATTTTTCGTGGTAAGGTTCTCTCTAAAGACTTTTTCAGAATATATTTAGGTTCACCGTTATGTATTTTCCATTTCCCCGCGATCGATAATGCTAGGTTAACAAATCTATGATCCAAAAAAGGCACCCGCACTTCAATAGAATGAGCCATACCCAAATGATCAGCACGATAAAGATAATAATTTGGTACTATATCCTTTAGGCCCATAAAAGAAAGCCAATCCGCATCGCTTACTATTCTGCCATTTTGAGGAATAGATTCAAATAATCGATGTAAATGTAGAACTTTATCGTAGGAGTCTGTTTTTGCCATTCGACACGCATAATCCGAACTAAGAAATAAGCGCTTGGTGGATTCTTTGAATCCACCTGCACCTCCCCAGAAAAACTCCTGCCCTTTCGCCGCACGACTAAAAATCTCATAATTAGGAGAGCTGTCATCAAACGATTTATAAATATTAGCCATAGAAGATTTTATAACATTTGGTAATTTAGAAAACAAATGATAATAGGGATAAAGTTTAACGCAGCGCTTCCAACTACGATAACCACAAAAAAGCTCATCCGCACCATCTCCCGTCAGTACCACAGTAGTCCCATTTTCCCGTGCTAATTGAGAGATAAAGTAGATTGGAATCGAAGTAGCATCAGCCAGAGGTTCATCGTAAATATCCACAACCTTAGGTAGAAAATCCACTATATCTTGTGGAGTAATTACCTTTTCAATATGTACTGTACCAAACTGCTCCGAAATTTTCCGCGCGTACACAAGTTCATCATAATCATGAGCATTCTGAAAACCAATAGAGTAGGTCTTAATCGGAGTGGAGGTATTTTTACTCATAAGAGCCACAATGCCGCTGGAATCCACTCCACCACTTAAGAAAGCTCCAACAGGGACATCACTCACCATACGATTTTTTACAGAGCGTTCAAGCTCACTGAGAACTAGGTCTTCTAATTCTCTTCTCGAAAGAGAATCGTAATTAGAATAGGACACTTCCCAATAAGGTTCATATAACTTGACACCATTTCCTCCAACCACCATCTTGTAGCCAGGGTGAAATTTGTGGATGTTCTTGAACATCGTTTGAGGTGGTGAAGTCTTGTTAAAAGTAAGAAAGTGATATAGAGCTTCTTCATCCAATTCAGCTTTGATCCAAGGAAGAGTTAAGAGAGCTTTGATTTCCGAAGAGAATGCAAACACACCATTAATTGTGGTGAAATATAAAGGTTTAATTCCCACGCGATCTCTAGCGAGAAATATTTCCTCTCTTGTTTCATCCCAGATCGCAAATGCGAACATCCCGTCAAATTTATCCAGACAAGAGTCTCCATCCTGTTCATATAAATAAAGAAGAACTTCAGTGTCCGTTTTTGAAAAGAAGGAACGATTATCATAGTCGGATTTTAAAGATCCAAAGTTGTAAATCTCACCATTATATACGATAACGGTTTTTTGGGGACTTATCATAGGCTGGTGTCCATTTTGAGATAAATCGAGAATACTGAGTCTTTGATGGCCAAAATAAACGTACCGATCTTTATCAGACCAAATTCCACAGTCATCTGGCCCTCGATACCCAATTTTCTCATTCATTCTCTTGATGAGTGTCTCTTCCTCAGAAAGTGAGACTCTCGAATAGTTGTAAAAGCCATTTATCCCACACATAATAGAATCCGTCTATAAATAGCATCAAACTTGGCTACCATATTGAAATTCCTGGAATACCCTTTTCTTCGTTGAGAATTCTTCGTTATTTCATCCTCTATTATAAAAGTACAATTCCAAAATCTTTTTACAAGTTGTGAAATATCCCCAACCATATTGTCTTGCTAAAATCCACCTACAACTTCTACAATCCCTCTCCCATCTTAAAATACAATTGTGGGTTTTCCCAAAAAAAGGTTTTCACTGCAACGAAATCTTGAATGAACATATGATGCGGTACTTAAGAGGAATGTTTCTTTGTCCATCTCAATTGTCATCTTGTTCCTAAGGCCCTCTTGTAGAATAGATGTTAGTCCCGGAGCGATGATATAAGATCGATCCAGCTTCGTTTAAAATAATCCAGCGTAAATTGGCTGGCGTACTCTTTTCCTTTAACAGCCAGGTAAGCTAACCTTTTCTTATCTTTGAGCAAATCCGCTGCAAGCGGACCAAGTTCGCTAAAATCACAGCAGATTATTTGCTCCCCTTTTTCCAGTAATTCTCTCATTCCTCCTCTGCCAGAACCAACAACTGGTGTTCCGCATAACATGGCTTCATGAGCAGTGCGACACCAGCCTTCATTGAATTTAGACATAGTAATGACCAAGGATGAGATCTTTAACAGTCGAATGTAGTCACGATAGGATAGATACTTATGTAAAATGGGAAGGCTTATCTTATTTTTCCCAGTAGTCACAAATACGGCATCTATGTTCTTAAGAGCCTCATATGATTCCTGATACCCTTTCTCCGGCCGTGAATTTCCCAAATAAATTATGGGCCTATCATCGGAAATGTCGAGATTTCTATGAAAATCAGCCAGTTCTTGCTGACTGAATTCAAATTGAGTCAGGTCAAACGAATTATGAATTACTATGATCTTAGAGCATCCGAGTTTTTTCAAGATATTCTTCCAGTACTCAGAGACTACGACAACGGCATCAGCAAGAAGAATCTTCTTAAAGAACCTCTTGGTTAAAACGTTGTAAAAAGCCCTATTATCAAATCCCGAAGTGTCAAGATGATGGAGGATAACTACATGTTTCCGATCTTTGTCGAAAGGAGCAAAAACTGTTGAAAATAAGTCCCTGAATACAATTTCTCCTTTAAACCTAATACTTCTCATTTGCAGGAGATATCTGCTCAGTTGCAGAATACGTCGTGCTTTCGAATTTGATTTTCCCCTGCAGTTATAAGTTACTGTTACATCATGAGAATCTCTTAGTATTTTCCGCGCATAAGTATCGTAGACATAACCTCCATTCTCATAATTTTGCTCTACCCACTGTGGCGACGAACCTGAGATAAGCCATTCTATTTTCATACTAATTGTACTGATTATTATCGTTTCTTATCGTACTCAATCGTTTGCTTCAGCGATCATTTGCAGTGACATATTCAAGGGAGAAGTAAGTGACATGAAATAAGGTAGATTAAGACTCTGCTCCATTTTGATATTCCTTACGAACGAAAACCGCCTACAAAGTTCATCAGGAATCTCAGAAGCAGTAATTGGAACCCGGAATCCAAATGTGTTAAATCGATGTTGTACGTTGAAATATTTTCTTCCTAAATCTCCAAACATTGTAGGCAAAGCGATTCCATTGTGCATATATCCAAATTTTTCTGATCGTACAAGCTTCACATTCCTGGCGATGCGCAAATTTGCCCAATCGGGCAAATAGAATTCTATTGTCTGTAATGTTGCCTCTAAAAGTGCTGTGAGTTCCTCATAGAATTCCTGAATCCATTTCTTGAGCTTTTGGTTATCAGGTCTTTTATCAAACCATCGATTTCGCCAAAGTATAATAGTCTGTATCAAATCAAATAATCTGCCGGTTGAAACATTTAGAAATTCAAGATCATAAGACAATGCTTTGGCATGCATCAAGAGCCCCCGCACTTTTACAATACCGTAAGTCAGTTCAATAGTGCTGCTAACAAACATTTGTATTAAGTATTCTAACGCAGTCTGATTTTTTAATACCTGAATCTCATCTCGGGACAAGTCACTTTCACCCAAAAGTAATTCCTCGCCCCAGAGCAGATTATAATTATGAAAGAAAGTATATCGCTGAGATTCAAAAAAACTTGTTTTTGAAATCCCATATAGGTTATGGGAGAAAAGATAGCGATCTGTCTTCGATAAATCTTCCAAAGGATTCAGATTACACTTAATTCCATCTTCAAAAACCACCAGCATATCAATATCTGAAATACCCGGATTGTTAGTGCTACCGATTTGGAAAATGGATAGTATACCATCTTGCCGTCTTAGTTTTTTGACCATTTTTTGGATCGCAAGGTCATACATGGAAACGGGAACAAAGCGAGGAAAGTCGGTCAGGTACATTCTCACACCAGCATTTCTTTCATTAAGAATGCTAACTTCTCCATTCTCGAATAAAATTCAGCTGTCAATAGCCGCTTAATATTCTGCGGTATCCTAGGCGCAAACTTTTTCGCATAATAGCGGCTCAAGGCATGAGGATTAGACATCAGCCATTTCTGCAATGGCGATATTTCATAACTCCAGCCAGCCCTGATTTCAGATACTTCGTCCATGATCGCCCAGTGTGCCGGATCAAAATCAGACTTCGCTACAGCAAAACTCTCTTTCTTGTAGATGCCACATCCATTTTTCACCTGAAGATAGAGCGCCGGCAAAAGCATGAACTGGCTCAGCAAACCTTTCAATTGATAGACATTCATCGGGTATCGCCGATTCTCGATTTTCGTGACAATACTATCAGCCATCTTCTCGAATGCTGTGCGGATCTCAGAGCTCGATTCTCTTAAAGAGATTTCTAACTCCAATCCTTTGTCATCGAATAAGGACTTGGCACACTTGAATAATTCAGCGGGGAAATAAGCATTACAATAGAATTTCAAATCCGCCTCGGTCAGCACAAACCAGCCGTGGTGCTCAAGTGGATCAAAATCCAACATAATCTTCCGAGCACGATTGAGTTTGCGAGCCGCTCCGGCCAGCCTTTTCACTGATTCAAAAACCTCATTTTTAAGAATCACCAACGCATCGAAATCACTATATGTGATTTCCTCATAGGTCCCCAAACTGCCGTGGACATAGGCTCCGATAAGATCATCCTTCAAGTGCCCACTGAGAAAGCTCATCATCCGCCGGACATGCTCGTTTTGGCCCTCGTAAGACTCAACTTGAATATCAAGTTTAGATGTAGTCTTAACTGAGAGTTCATTTAATAATTGATTGTACTTTTGGATAATCGCTTCAGCATGTCGGGTAAAAGTGACCCAAGGAGTAAGGACAAAAAGATGCAAATCTGAACGAGAAAAGACTCCTCCATTGATATATGTGGTTATATCATCATGAAAAGCATTTTGAGATTCTCCTAAATTATCCACCGAAGGCCTTTGCCACTAAGGATTAATATTAAAGGTCTATTAATTACATTTTGTATATAATGCGGTTGATACAATTTTACCTAAAACTTTTCGTTGAAATATTCTTTGCTTTTTTCATGAGGTAATATAAATATCTATTAACTGAGCTTATCAAATATGGGTACACTTTGTAATTCAAAGGATTTGAAGACAAGGCTTTAAGAAAGTAGTAGCGGGCTTTCGGAAAGTTACCCTCGGCCAAATAAGCCTTTCCAATTAAGAACGAATAAAGGGAGGTCATTTTTTTTATTAAAACAGGAGAATGATTACCCTCTTCGACCAACCGTGATATTTTGTTTAGAACTCTATTGCAAGCATATTCCTTTACTTCAGCAGAAGCATTACTAATTCTTGTATCTTTATGGAAAACCACAACGGCTACTGGTAAGGGCACAACCAAAAGTTTATAACGACATGAAAATCTTACAATAAAATCGCGGTCTTGCAACATGGGAAGTTCCTCATCAAATCCTCCTATTGAAAGAAAACATTCCCTTTTTATCAGCCAGGTTGGTAATCGGCAATGAATATTCCTTAACAAAATATTTTCAAAAAGGTAACCTGATTCGAAAGTTTTCGGATCATATCTTATTCTTCTTTTTATATTGTTCCTCTCTTCAAGAATATTGGAATAAACCAAACCTGCATCAGAATCAGTTCTCAATGCCTCAACCTGTAGAGCCAACTTATCCGGTAGGTAATAATCGTCAGAATCCAATAACGATATGTACTGCCCATTAGCTATCTTAACTCCGTAATTTCGTGCAAATGGTGCCCCGCGATTGCCTTTCAACCTAACATAACGAATCCGACTATCTTCAAAATTCCTTACAACTTTTTCTGTATCGTCTGTGGATGCATCATCAACAGTAATTATCTCAAAATTCTGGTACGTCTGATCCAGCACGCTCTGGATTGCCCGGCCTACTAAACCCGCTCGATTATAGGTGGGGATTATGACCGAGACCAAGGCCGGCTTATGTTCTTTGCTCATCCACTGGCCGTTGCATGTCTTGTTAGCATAACTTTCTATACTCACTAAATTGTTCTTCTTAGTATCAGCTATTACGCACCTATATTCTGAAATATTCTATTTCCCAATCACCGAAAAAACCATCTGCCACAGACCCAATATCACCTGAAGTAAATCCCTCAATCGACAATAAATTGCTTCCATATTCGATGCATACTATTACGTACTCAATTCTACAATATACATTGCATATACCCGCTTTTTCTTATTGCGAAAGCCAGCAGACCTCCGAACCTCCGCCCAATGTGGCCAATCCTTGAAATATTAGACTTCGCAAACCATCTCAAATACTCCACAGCATTTGCAATCAACTTTCTTGAACTGCCATACTCCCTATTCGCCTCAGAGAGCTTGCCGCCAAGAAAGGTTCGCATTTTTGGAGTATACCAATTTGCATCTGGTCTATTTCTTAACTCGGCATATGATGGTGTCACAATTTCAGGTATAACACCCAATGACATAAAGTGTGTGGAATTCACGCAATATGGGGATCTACAGTTATTGCCTACCTATGAACGCAAATGGTGGTTAGATTTCAACCTGTTTTAGCCATTTTCGGTACTCTCAGCATCTCAGCAACCATCTCTGGAAGCTGTGCGC
>Ga0307379_10002258_pt1 | contig 28806 bp, 39 predicted proteins | sample UN2MG_FD_202237 | JGI IMG/M metagenome (GOLD analysis project Ga0307379, IMG submission 202237) | Soil microbial communities from Risofladan, Vaasa, Finland - UN-2 | ecosystem: Environmental > Terrestrial > Soil > Coastal area > Acid sulfate soil | place: Finland: Risofladan, Vaasa | collected...
ATGAAGAGTGTTTTGGTTATTATATAGAAACTAAAGAATGGATGCCAGCATCTTACTCAAAACAAGAAACTGTATATCCAAGCAACAAAGATCTATTACCTGATTGGGTAACAGCACCACTCTATCAACAAGCCTTTAGATGGTTTAGAGAGAAGTATGAACTTTACCAAGCTGTTTATGCAGATAAACGTGCAGATGACTTAACTCTTTTGTATAAAGTACATGTTTATAAGTTAGATGAGGAACTTAGTGAGTATGCTTATAGATGGGCAAAAACATATGAAGAAGCAGAACTAGCGTGTCTTAAACAACTAATTAAAATAGTAAAGGAGAAGAACAATGACTAAAATAGAAAGTGTATTAGTAGGAAGAACAAGAGAAGATAGGTTATTCATAATAGGACTTATGATTATAATCTGTATTATCAGTAGAGAACTTCTTCCGGTACCCTGTTTTATAATTGGATATCAAATGGGTAAATTTAAATAATATGAAAGAATCAGAAGTACTTGAGCCAGAAGTGGACAAAGATGTAGAGCATGCCATAGATGAATTGGTAAACCCTACTAAAGCAATAATCCTCTATAATGATGATCATAATAGTTTCCCTCATGTAATCGAATGCTTGAGGAAGTATTGTGAACACTCTATGGAGCAAGCAGAACAATGTACCATATTGGTACACCATAAAGGTAAGTGTGATGTAAAGAATGGTAGCTTTGAGAAGCTCCGCCCTATATGTGAAGCACTATTAGAGAATGGTTTAACAGCAAAAATTGAGTAATATGAAAACAGCAGATGATTACAGAAAAACATGGCCTAACAAAACTGATGACCAAATAATTGAATCATTAGGTAATGAGGTTAGGGATAAAGTTGAAACAATCCACGGTCTTTTAGATGATCTTAGCAGAAGAAAATATACAGAAGAAGATATGTTATTTGCTTTTGTACATGGAGGAACTAAGTTTGAAGAAAACAAAGATGCTGATACATTAGCTAAGAACTTTAAAGAGCTTATCAACTCACTAAATAAACAAGACAATGAAAATAAACCTAAGTAAATTAGTACAGCAAAGAGCTATACTTCAAACAGTAGTCTCCGGATCAGCTGTGGTTGCTCCAGGAGGTATGAAAAAGATCAAAGAGCTCTTACGCTTTATAGAGGAAATAGAGACTGATCTAGAAATAGGTGGAGAATCTATAGTAGAACTAGACAAAGAGCGCTTAGAAGCTATAGAAGAGCGTAATAAAATGCTTAAATTTATGAGGGAGGCTGATGATGTATGAGTATTCAAGTATGTGCAGACTGTCATAAACCTTTTAATAAAGAAGGTCTATTTCCTAGTAATCTATGTAGCAAATGTGAGAGTAAAGAGAAGCAGGTTATAAGTAATTTTGACTCAGACAATTGGATAAAGTTTATTGAGAAATTAAGAGATAGAGATTGGAACTATGCACAGTTACATTGTAATAAGCATCAGTTTTTAAGAGTTCCTAAATCGGGTAAGTATTTAGGTATATCATTATGGAAGTGTATCTACTGTGACGGAGTTGTTCAATCAAGCTAAAAATATTATATTTACACTATGCCTTGTACAGCTTTAAAGATTACAAAAGAAGACGGAACCATAGTTAGAATTAAGTTTCTAACTATATGGAATCCACCATTTACAGACATCGATCTGTTTACATGTAACGAAGACTTTGGTCCAATTGGAAACCCCGGGATTACTCAGGTTGAAATGGATGAAGAATCTTATCATAAGAAGCTCAGAATCGATGCTTCTGCTAAAAATCAATATGTACGTGAAGAATCAACAGATCCTCAATGGAATCCTGGATACATAGAAACCCCCGAAGATGGAAATCAGAATCCCCTTTAAAGTAATATGCATCAATGACAGTAATCGACCTAACGATATTCCTACTTCTAAGTGGGTAAAGAAGGGAGATGGGTATACTGTAATTGATGTAAAGAAGCTCCTTATACAAGGAGGTGCTCTTGGATTTAAACTTGAAGAGATTAATATTGATGACTGTTTTCCTTATCAATTCTTTAGCGCAAGTCGCTTTGGAATCCCCGTAGGAGAACTCATGAGACATGAAACAGAAGAAATGCTAGATAGGCTTTTAGAAGAAGCTAAAGAAGAAGCATTAACACCACGCCTTTAATGAAAATAAAAATAACACCGAATTATGAATACATTGGTATTCTGATTCTTGGTATATTATATACCTTAATTTCACACTATACAAATGACTGAAAGTATTGAATTATTCTACCGTGAAGGTAGCTCAGATAAAGTATATAAAGCAAATATTACAGAAGAGTCTAATGGATTTACTGTAAACTTTGCATACGGTCGTAGGGGTAACGCTCTTACAACCGGTAAGAAAACTAATAAGCCTGTTTCATTACATGAGGCTCAGAAGATTTATAATAAGCTGATTCTAGAGAAGACAGCAAAAGGATACATTGAAGATCCACATGGGAAACCCTTTACCGGAACAACAACAGAAGCGCGTGATACAGGAATACGCCCTCAACTCTTAAATGAGATAGATGAGAGACTTCTTGAAAAGTATATGACCGATCCTGAATGGTGTGCTCAAGAGAAATTTGATGGGCGCCGTAGAATGATCTGTATTAAGCCTGAATTAGTAGCTACTAACCGTAAAGGATTAGCTATAACAATGAGCAAAGAACTAGAATCAGAATTAATGGCAGCGTCTTTTGATGGAAATGTTCTTGATGGAGAAGATATGGGTGATCATATTATGATCTTTGATACAATATTCTATCAAGAACCATATCAAACCAGATATCAACATTTAGCTGCACATTTTAGTAGAAACAATCATAAGTTGCTTAAGCTAGTACCTACTGCATGGACGCTTTCTGAAAAAAGAGCTTTGTATAAGCGCTTAGTAAAGAATAACGCAGAAGGAATCGTATTTAAGAATATCAATGCCTTTTATGTACCAGGAAGACCAAACTCAGGAGGAGAACAGTTAAAGTTCAAGTTCGTGGCTACAGCCACTGTACAAGTAATTAAGACCAATCCTACTAAGCGATCAGTTACCGTAGCTGTATATGACCTAAGAGGTAATGTAGTAGAAGTAGGAAACGTGACTGTTTATCCTAATCAACAAGTACCTAATCCGGGAAGCATAGTAGAAGTAAGATACCTTTATTATTTCCCAGGTGGATCATTATTCCAACCAGTTCTTTTAGGAGAACGAGATGATATGACCATTGAAGACTGCACTCTTAGTCAATTAAAAGAAAAACGTGAATCCATAGAACTATAATTATGCAAGAAAAAACACTAACCAAAGAACAAGAGCACGCTGTAAATAGCGAAAGATTTAAGAAAACTCCTCAGGAGAAAGAAATTGCAAAAGCAGCTAAATCAGCTTGGAAGAAAGCTCAACCTAAAACAAAATGAGTAAAAACGCCATATTTAGTACTATACTAAAGAAGTTTGGTGACAAACTTATTTATGCAAAAGGGGTTGAAGAGATACTTTATAGAGAATTTGTAAATAAACTCGAAGAAGGACACCTAATCCAGGTGTTCTTCGATGCCAGTAAGGATAATGGAACCTTGGCTCAAATAGCTAAGATCAAAGTATGTATTCGAGAACTTGCAAAAGAAGTTGGTAATACATTTGAAGACACAGAGCTTGATATAAAAAAAGCTTCTGGTCTATGTATAATAAAAGAAATGGATGGTGAAAAGTTTATATTCGTTAAATCCTTTGGTGACTGTTCAGTAGATGATCTTAGTTTAGCAATACAAACTATAATTCAACGAGGGGACTTTGTAGGTATTAACTTTCGATAGGTGTAACTTCACCAGTCTCATCGTTGATATTTACATTTGCTGTTTTTGTCTTACCTTGTTCTTTAGCCTTTAATTCGATCTCATAGATCAATGCTGCTAAACTACGAATAGTAAGTTCAGTAGCATCTTTAGGAGGAACAGGCCCTTCTTTTGATAATGATTCTAGGATTTCTTTGAATTGCTCGGGTGGTAAAGTATTACCTACGCCCAATAAGTTATTAACTAATTGAGTGTAAAATAACCCGGATACTTGGATATCAATAATTTGATCTTCTGGAATTGCTTGGTAACTAACTGCTCTCATACTTCAAATATACTAAAAAAATGAAAAACACAAATGAAATAGATCTTGAAGATGTGAAGATTAAACTTTACGAAAGACTCAGGTCTTCGGGATGGGGGGATAAACTTAAGACATTTATCTTGTCTAGTGATTTTGATAAGATATTAAACACCTTATTAAAAGAAGCCAGAGAAGGACAGCGTTTTACACCACCTCTTAAGCAGATCTTCAGAGTATTTGAAGAATGTCCTTATGATAAGCTTAAAGTAATAATACTTGGACAAGATCCCTATCCTCAACTCGGTGTTGCTGATGGTATCGCTTTTTCTTGTTCTAATACTAAGAAAGTACAGCCTTCATTAGCTTATATATTTAAAGAGATAGAAGCTACCGTTTATCCTGATGGATACCGGTGGGATCCAGATCTTACAAGATGGGCTAATCAAGGAATACTACCAATAAACACCGCATTTACAACAGGAATAGGTACTGTAGGCAGACATTATGCTATATGGCAACCATTCTTAGCATTTCTTTTTGATATACTAACCTTCCAGAACCCTGGATTAATATATGTATTCATGGGAGCTAAAGCTAAAGAATGGGCAGTATCCATACCTGACAATAATCATAAAATGTTTACTTCACATCCAGCATTTGCAGCCCACACCAACAATGATAAGTGGGATTGTCAAGGGGTATTCAGTAACATAAGTTTAATAATAAAAAAACAATATAACGAAGACATAATATGGTAAAAGATGGAGAAATTAAAAGGCTCAAAATAACACAAGGCCTTAGTCAAGGTCAGGCAGATGCATTGATGTTGATGATTGATTTTCTCAACATTGATGGGCCTGATATGTTTGTATTAAAAGGATATGCCGGAACAGGTAAAACCTTTATTGTAAAAAAACTGATAGAACACATTACTCATACGTATAAACATTGTAAGATTGCAGTAACTGCGCCAACGAACAAGGCTGTGCGCGTATTACTCTCTCGTAAAGAGTTTAACAATCGTAATGTGGTATATCAGACGATCCATAGTTTACTTGGATTAACAGAAACAATTACTGCTAATGGTCAAGTCTTCTTTACAGCTAAGAAGGGTGCTACAGGAGATATGGCTAAGATCGATTATCTCATAGTCGATGAGGTATCCATGCTTCAAGATGATATTTTTAAACAGCTGGAGAAATTCAGTAGTGATACAAAGATCATTTTCATGGGAGATCCTGCACAAATACCTCCAGTAGGTCGGATTGATTGTATACCTTTTAAGAAATCTCTATCAGAGACGTATGAGGAAGGCTACACATTAACCGAAATCATGCGCCAGGCTAAAGGCAACCCTATTATCGAGTCTTCTTTTATATTGAGAAACAATCTCACTGTAGATGTACCGATTCCTGTAATAGAGACAAGACGTGATGCAGATGGTCATGGTATACACTGGATTGACTCGTCAACTGATAAAGATGGAATGCTAATGCTTCTAGAGAAGTATTTTGTATCCAAGAAGTTTGACGATAATCCTGATTATGCCAAATTAATAGCTTGGAGAAACAAGACTGTAGCCTCTGCTAATAACCGTATCCGAACTATGATCTATGGAGATGAACTTCAAAAGATAATGCCAGGAGAAAAACTATTAGCTAATAAGCCGATCTTTGATGAAGATGAAGAGATCATATTCAATACTTCTGAAGAGTTCCAGATACAATCTTATAAAGTAACTACCAAGGCTGTTGTATTTGGTCTTAAAAAAGCTTCTCTTAAGGTTTATCAATGCACTCTTGATAAGGCTACTCTAGGTAAAACATTATTAACCAATACTATTTATGTATTGCATGAAGACTCAGAGGAAACTTATAAGACGTTATTAGCAGATCTTAAGAAGCTGGCAACCGATAGTAGTAATAGAGCAGCGTGGGTTTATTTCTACAGAGCTTTAAAATGGCCAGCAGACATAGCTTACAACTATGCAATTACTGCGCACAAATCACAAGGTTCAACATATGAGAATGTCTTTATTATGGAAGATGATATCAATGCGAATCCTAATGTGGTAGAACGTAACCGAATAAAGTATACTTCATATTCCCGAGCGTCACATAATTTATATGTATATCGGGCTAATCCTTTTTAATATGAGTCTATTTAAGAAATAATAATTAAACAAAAACTAGGATAATATGATAAAATTAGGAGAAGCGGTTATCAGAATAATACTCACAGATGATAAAGAAAATAATGTACACATTGAATTTGACAATGGTGAGGGAAAAGGAAATGTTCCTGTAGATGCTGTTATAGCCGCATTAGAAGTTATCTTAGACGATGTAAAAAGAGTAATGAAACCTAAAGATAAAAAGGATATTAATTGATCATAAAGTAAATGATCAAGGCAGCTTCCACTATTGCGGTGGCTGCCCATCCTACTTTAATCCATTTCTTTTGGTTATTAAGCTTATGAATGGTCTTCTCTTTTACAGCTAAAGAATCTTCTCGGTTCTTGATCTGTTGATTTTTAAGCCCAACGGTTAGTGAGTATTGAGTGATTGTATAATCCTTCTCTTTAATCATTGTATCCCTATTGGCTATAATCTTCTTGGAAGTAGAGAGTAATGTATCACAAGTGTTTAAATCCACAGCAGTTTTTGCTATGTATCTAAGTTCTGTAAGCCCATAACACCGGCTAGTATCTGTTGATACTCCATGTTGCGCGAATGATGCTGTCCAGTTGATTAGGAGAAGCTGTATTAAATACAAATTTAGTTGTCTCATGATTTCTATAAATTACACCAGGCTCTATTGCCAGGAGGCTATCATATTGATGTTGGATTTTGATCTGCCTAACTAGACTACTATCAACATTAGATCGTAATAATACGATAGAGTCTCTAAGCTCCTTTTCTTTATCACCGATAAAGATTAGCTTAGGGTTCTTTACAATGATGTAAACTAATAGTAAGAATACAAGTAGTAAAAGGGTTCCTATTACATAGGCTGTCTTAGTCGGTTTTGCCATCATCTGGGGGTATTAAACTTTCTGCTCTTTCTACTTTCTTATCATAATGATTACCGACAGTATTGGTAACAACAAGACTCACTATTAATCCAGAAAGTACTGTAGCCATTGTTACAGCATTGTTATTATCAGTAAATCTGATAGCAACCTCAGCAAGTACCCAGAATACACCTATAGATAACCATTTACGCAAGCTATGTCCGCCTGGTTTATTATTAAGAGCTTTGAAGAAGTTTCTTACAAAGCCGTATGAATCTGGCATGTTAGTCGCCATCCATCCTGAAAATGTTGCCATAATAGTAATTTACTTCAATATACCTAAAATTAATGAAAAAAGCAAATCACCACGATATGGTAGATCTAGTCAAAAATATAGAAAAAGAAGTCGAGACCTTTATTAATGAGTTCTCAGACAAGTTTTATGGAAAGTTCGGGATTCGTCCAATGGTAACATACTCTTCTAAAGTTAATCTTATTGGAACAAATCTTATAGATCTAGAAAATGTTGCAAATTATTGTATTTATAGAGATCTAGATATAGATATTACAGGAGCCAGTATTAAAACCAGAACCAGACAAAGAACACTTGTTATTTATAGACAATGTATATTCAAGATGGCTAGAGATCTGGGGTATGGATTAGCCCGAATAGGTCACCATTTTGGCTATGATCATGCTACTGTTTTATATGCAACTAGGAATATAACCAATTTAGTAACTTGTAAGGATAAACAAGTAATAAAGATCTTAAATAAACTTCAAAATGAGCTCGAAAAAAGATACAGGAATGATGGAGCTGCTCCATCTGATAGTGAAACAAAAATTGACACCTAATCAATTCTATCTACTATATAGTATACAAGAGAATGTAGGTTCTTTATATATCAATATAGAACAGGAGATAAGAGCACTCAAGATTGATGACTGGATCACAGAAGATCTTAAGTTACAACCTAAAGCTATTACTCTTATTCAACAAGTAGACGGGTTTTTCAAGGTTCAAAAGAAAAAGACCAGCACTCAATTATTGGGTGATGATTTTAATGTAAACATTGGGAAATATCAGCTGTTATTTCCCAAGAAGAAATTACCAAGTGGTAAGGCAGCGCGTTCAGCTCAGAGTAATGTTGAAACTAACTTTAGATGGTTCTTTGAACACAATAAATTTAGCTGGGACACTATTCTTACTGCAACTGCTATGTATGTAGATGAGTATGAAAGAAAGAGTCCTGCTTTCCTCTATATGCGCACATCAGCTTATTTTATTCGCAAGACAGAACTGGACAAGAGTATAGTTTCAGATCTGGCTAATTATTGCGAGAATGTTGAATCTGGGGAAGCTCCTGAAAAGGATACTCACTTCTCTGACAAAGTAGTATAATATGAAAAAGCAAGTAAAACATGAAAAAGTGCATGAATTGGTGATTACAATTTTATTAACAGTGGTATGTTATTTGACTGTTAATAACTTTATCGTATCAATGTCTGTGGGTGAATACTTATTGATTGAGTTTCTCTTGGTTGCAGTAGTATTTTTTCATATGTTTGTCATGAAGAAATATTTCCCCTCCTCTTATACTAAACAAGAAGGTCCCCATAACGGAACCAGGGAAACTTATCCTCTAAAAGATACCAATGACCCAACTAACAGGCAAAAAACCGAATAAATGGACTAGTCAACGACAAGGATTTGTTGACTCTTTACATTATATGCGAGGACGAAAAAAAGGTGAAATTAAAAGCTTCCGAACACCATGGTCTAAAGTCAATGATGCAACTACTGATGGCTTTGAATGGCACAGTACTACCGTTATTGGTGGAAGACCTGGCACCGGGAAAACTCTAATCAAAGATCAGATCATCAGAGAAGGATTTATCCTTAATCCTGGTGATAACTTCCGAGTATTAGAATTCCAGTTTGAGATGCTAGCAAGGACATCCGCTATTCGTGAATACTCAAGCGTTATTGGTAGAACATACAAGTATTTATGCAGTGCAGAAGGTACAATATCTGAAGAAGACATACAGAAATGCTATGAATATGCCAAAGAACGTGTAAAATATCCAATCGATGTAGTAGAAACGCCGTGTACAGTAAAAGAGTTTAAAGAAACTATTATTGCGTACATGCAAGAGTATTCTGCATTAGAGATGGTAAAAGAAACCTATAAAGAAGGTGACGAGACCAAAGAAAGAGAAGTCCAGAAACGAATTTACAAGAAAACAGTGGTCACCCTTGACCACTCCTTACTCCTTAAAAAGAATAAGCTAGAGGGCGAAAAAGACAAGCATGATACTCTATTCGCATTAGGGGAGGCTGTTACAGAGTTAAAGCGTAGGTATCCAATCCATTTTATAATCTTAAGTCAACTCAATAGAGGTATTGATAGTCCTGAGAGAAATGAAGATGGTAAATACGGTAATTACGTATTAGAATCGGATATATTCGGTTCTGATGCTTTACTACAACATGCTGATACCTTAATTGGTCTTAATAGACCCGGTAAACAAAAAATCAGATATTATGGACCTGATAGGTTTATAATAGATGATGATACTGTAATGGTTATGCACTTCCTTAAATGTAGAAATGGAGATACTCGTATGAGTTTCTTCAAATGCATGTTTAAAGAAATGAAGATTGTTGAAATGCCTACTCCAGGGCAACAAGAAAAAAGATTAAAAACATGACAAATATATCAACGAAAGAATCCGTAGATCAAGGCAGTCCTAAGCCTGAAAATAAAAAGGATAACTTGAAAAAGCTCCGAGACTTTCATCAACCTTTGATGAATCTCCTTGGACTATCTGATGCCACATTCATACCAAAACTGGCTTATGTGCCACATGGTAAAAATGAGCGGTATAATGCATTATTTTATAGCGAAATTAGTAAGGGTACAGATGTTTGTATAGCCTTTGCTGATTCAAACAACTTAGTACAAGTCATTCCAGAAGATGAAGGATTTACTGAGAACGCGCTTTATAGATGGAAGTTCAATCCTCACTATGAAGAAGAATATGAAAAAACAGAACCAAATGTCACAACAGGACATTCCCGTTACTTGATACCTGTATCAGAATTAATAAAGTTAGAGTACCCGACTGCTCCAGAGGCTATCGAGGATACTGACTTTACTATTGCAGATCCTGATCAAGATTTACCAATGACTCAAATGACAATGAGAGATTATGCAGCAATTCATATGCGTAAACCCGTTAGTATGAAACCATGGTTAAATGATATAATCACCAAGTAATCAATATAAAGATGGCAAAAACCACAATACCTGAAGTAGTAGCTGCACAAGAAGCTCCTCAGAGTGAAATACAAAAGTTCTTAGGAACATTGATCACATCAAAACAACTTCCTACACACATTAAAACTGTAGCAGAGGCATTTACAATTGCTCAAATGGGCAAAGAGTTAGGATTTCCAACAATGCAGGCATTTCACTATATCATACCTATTCAAGGTAAGTTGAGTTTAAGTGCTAAAGCTATTGGCGCCCTATTAAGAAAAGGTGGAATAAGATATATTACACAAGAAGATGGTGTTTGGGTATATGCAGATGGTACAACCTCTGCTATTATCAAACCGGGAGACGAAAAACCGATCGATCAAAGAACTACAATATTATTCTTGAGAGATGGTATGGAAGAAAGATGTTCTTTTACATGGAAAGATGCCGAAAAACAAGGCCTCACCACAAAAGACAACTGGAAAAGAATGCCAAAAGAAATGTTATATGCTCGTTGCGTTGCAAAGGGTGCTAACAGAATTGGCTCAGATTTATTATTAGGATTATATGCAGTTGAAGAACTTGCAGATAGTTTCAGTATCAATGAATCTCACATAACTAGAAACGAAGATGGTACTATATCATCAATCATAGATACAGAAGCAACAGTCGTAAAATAATAATCCTTTAAAAACAAATATATGAGTGGTAAATTAAACACAAAAGACATCAAAACAGGTGGAGGCGGAATACCGAAAACCTTAGAACCAGGTAACCAGCACTGTAAAATAAATAGCGTAGCTCTTGAAGAGTTTAAGCTTAAAGAAGGAGCATACAATGTTCTATTGTATATGGAAGGTCCAGATTTAGGTAAAGACTTTGAAGGCTTCTTTATTAACAAAGAAAATGAATCCTTAGGGCGCCATAAAGGTGCTGTAGGAAGAGTGAAAGCTGGTGAATGGGCTTTTGCTGATGGTACAACTAAAAGTGGTGTCCAAGTATCAAGAGATCAAGATATTCTTAAATTTCTAAAGAGTATCTGTACTGCACTAGGGATTGTTCCTTGGTTAACAGCTCAAGATGATAAACATGCTACAATTGAGAGCTTAATCACAGCCTTCAATGATGAACAACCATTCAAAGACAAGTATATCAACTGTTGTATTGGTGCTAAGGAGTATAAAGATAAGAATAACTATACTCGTTATGATCTACACTTTCCAAAGTTCAGCAAAGATGGTGTACCGTTTGAATCTCTTACAGCTAAACCAAGCAAGCTTTTAAGGTATAATGATGCAACTCATTTGAAAAAAGCTAAAGTAATAGAGGTAACTGAATTCGGTGCTAGCGAAACTCCATTAGGAGATGATAGCAAATCCGATTTCCAACTATAATCATTATTTAATTATTAAGAGGCGGGCAATACATGTCCGCCTTTTTATGCTTATACAACCAGAGACATATGATTCGTACTAAATCTATAATATCAAGTGTAAATGAAATCCCAAGAGAATGGGTGTTTGAGTTCTATCTCAAATGTGAGAAATTGTGTGGACAAGATGTAAAACTTAAATCAGTATTTAGTACTGAAGATAAGACACCATCTATGTTTGTCTACTATTGTAAAACTGCAGGATATTACAAGTTCAAAGATTTTTCAGCTGGTAAATCAGGTGATGGAGCAACCTTTGTTCAAGAATATTTTAAGCTTACCACGAGAGGCGAAGCTGCGCATAAAATTATTGAGGATTATAACCAATACATCCTTACAAATAAAGAAGATTACAGTGTACGAGAGTTTAAAGTCCAACAGCGTTATAAAGTAAGCGCTTTTAACACAAGACCTTGGACTACTCTAGATCAAAAGTACTGGACTAAGTTCCATATTGGTTCTAAGAAATTAGCAAAGTATAATGTAGTTCCTTTAAGCTCTTATAAGATGACAAAGGAAGAAGATGGTGAAACCAAGGAATTAAACGTAATAGGTAGACATTATATCTATGGTTATTTCCGCACTGATGGTACATTATTCATGATCTATCAGCCGATGGTTAAGGATTGTAAATTTATTAGAATCAAGGATTATATCCAAGGTACTGATCAATTAACCTTCAAAGTACCTTATCTGATAATCACGAGTTCTTACAAAGATCTAATGGATTTTGATACATTAGGTTACTCTAATGCAGAATCTGTTGCACCTAATAGCGAGAATACATTAATCCCTGAACACATCATATCCGCGTATAAGTTAAAATACAAAGCTATTTGTACATTGTTTGATAATGATAAAGCAGGTATTAATGCCATGGATAAGTATAAAGAAAAGTATGGTATACCGGGAGTTCATCTCGAGTTATCCAAAGATCTTTCTGATTCTATACGAGATCATGGTATTCACAAAGTAAAAGAAGTACTAACCCCGTTAATAAAAGAACAATTAAGTAAATAATCTTTAAAAATAAATACCATATGAGTTGGCTATATAATGGAAAAGTGTTTTGCCAAGAGGGTATACCCCACGGGGCTGTAGGTTTCATATACAGCATGACAGCTATTATAAATGGAACTTCAGTAGCTTATATTGGTAAGAAGAACTTTTATGCAAACGTTAAAACAAAACTGAGCAAAAAAGCTATGCCTACTGACAAAAGGCTCAAGAAATACAAACGCGTTACTAAAACATCATACCAAGAATACTATAGTAGTAATGATGTACTTAAGAAAGCTCATAAAGACGGAGTTACTATCAGAAGAGAAATCTTAATGATATGCTTCAGTAAAACAGAGTTAACTTACCAAGAGGTAAAACATCAATTTAAGTACGAGGTATTAGAACATGATATATATCTTAATGGTAATATCCTCGGTAGATTTTATAAACAAAGAAATAACACATGACCAGTAATCCAGAAACAATCAAATTAACAGCAGAGACTCACGATAATATCGTAGAGATGATGAACTCAATAGATCTTGAGAATAGAGTAGTAGCTCTAAACTGTATAGAAAATGTAGATTTTAATGAAAATCTAGTGTATATATTACTCCTTAAGAAACAAGGAGGTGCTAGTTCTAGTGAATGGAGTACACACGCTCCTAATACATCCAAATTACTCAAAGGAATAGGTATTAATCTTGATACCTCTCTTACTTGGAAACAGTATCTAGAGATACTAATTAAAAGAGATACTACACCTGATAAGATTCAATTCTATCTTGATCGGTTTGTAGCAGTAATTCATAAATCAATAACCGCTTTAGGGTATGACTTCATTGAGACCCTCGAAGTAAAAGTAAAACTAAAGACGAAACATGGTGAACAGAGCGGAACAATTAGCGAAAGCGTCTAAAGACTTAATGCTGAAGGAACCATTCTATGGAATGTTCCTGATAATGCTTAACAAAACATGGGATAATAAAAAAGTCTCAACAGCAGGTGTAGGTAGAAATGGTATTAACTATAATCTCTTTTTAAACGAGACTTTCTGGGATATTCTCCAAGAACGTCAGAAAAGAGGATTGTTAAAGCATGAACTATTACACATTGCATTCATGCACTTAACTGACTTTGCTCATTTAAGCGATCATACTTTAGCTAATATCGCACAAGATATTGAGATAAATCAGTATATCGAATTAGATGATTTACCACCAGGCCCTCAACTCATATCAACGTATCCTGAACTAAACCTTGAGCCTAAGAAAGGTAGTAATTATTACTATGAAAAGCTACAACAGGGTAAGAAAGCAGGTAACTGTCCTAATCTTAATGCAATGATCGCAGCTGCAGAAGCCGGTCAACAAATATGCATTACAGCAGGGTCAGGTGGGGATCAAGAAACACAAGTTCCTGATCACACTACTCATGAAGAGTTTGCAGGATTAGATGAGGCTAGTCAACGACTTCTTAAAGCTCAAACCGAGCATTTAATTAAAGAAGTAGCTGATTCAGTATCTAAATCGCGTGGACTTATTCCTGGTGAATTTCAATCTATATTAGATCGGATTAATACCACTGAGCCAGCCAAGTTCGATTGGAAAGGATATCTCAGAAGATTCACAGGAGGCTCTCAGAAGGTTTATACCAAAAAGACAAGGCGGAAGTTCAATAAAAGATATGAAGACAACCCAGGGCTTAAAATCAAGCCTAAGAGACATATCTTAGTTGGTGTAGATACATCAGGTTCTGTAAATGCAGGAGAACTTAAGGAATTTTTCCATGAGATCCATCATATGTATAAATCCGGTTCTGATGTAACCGTTGTTCAGTGTGATGCTGCTATTCACGATGTAAGCCCTTATAACCCTAAACATGAGATAAAACTTCATGGTAGAGGAGGTACAGAGTTTCAACCGGTAATAGATTATTACAATGAACACAAACACAAATTCACTTGTCTTGTATATTTTACAGATGGTGAATGCGGTGCACCCGATAATGCACGAGGAAGTATTTTATGGGTATTATCAAGTACCTCACAAGAAAACAACGATCTACCAGGATCAGTAATCAAATTAAACTAATGGCAAAAGCAGAAGCAAAACAAGTAAACTTAAATATTGAGGAGTTAAAGACATTCTTAACTCATATTGTAACTAATAACAGATACCTACAAGAGTCGGGGAAAACACCAGCAGCGGTTGAAATCCAAGGTGATTCAGGTATTGGGAAGACTAGCGGTGTATTACAGTTAGCAAATGAATTAAAGTTAAACTTCGTAAAGTTAAACTTAGCTCAGATTGAAGAGTTAGGAGATCTAGTAGGATTTCCGGTAAGACAGTTTCAATTATGTAAACCAGAAGGTATAATAACAACTCCTGTAATTGATGTAGCTCCTGCTATTCCTACCATGATCAAAGTAAAGAAAATGGTAAAAAAGATAGTTAACCAAGAGGTTACTGTCATGGAAGAACAAGAGGTAGAAGATTTTACAATAACTATTACCAAAAAGCAAGTTCTTGAGGCTGGAAAGTTCATTACTAAAGATATTGAGACTAAAACTCCTATCAAGGTAAAGAAAGAGGTTCCTGTACAAAAGATGATGGATGTAGAGATTGAAGAGGAGGAAGAAGTAGAAGTAGAGAGCTCAACACCTGTAAAACAAGCTGTTCAAGCTGGTATAGTTAATAGTGCAGAATGCCTTTGGGTAGATGAACAAGCTATTGATGAATATACCAAACAAGGGTATTCATTCACCGGCTTAAAACGTATGTCTTATTGTCCACCAGAATGGATTGCTGATAAACAAGGAGGAGGAATTCTAATCTTAGATGACTGGAATCGTGCTGACATCCGATTTATTCAAGCCGTAATGGAATTGGTAGATCGTCAGGAGTATATCTCTTGGAAGTTACCTAAGGACTGGCATATCATGTTAACTGCAAATCCAGACAATGGAGAGTATTTAGTTAACAGTATTGATAATGCACAAAGAACTCGTTTCATCAGTGTCAACTTAAAGAGTGACGTTGATGTATGGGCTAAATGGGCAGAAGTCCAGGGTATTGATGGTCGTTGTATCAACTTCTTATTAATGCATCCTGAATTGGTGACTAACAATATCAATCCAAGAAGTATCACCACATTCTTTAATGCAATCAGTTCTATTAAGGATTTCGCAGCAGAGTTACCATTGATCCAGATGATTGGCGAAGGTAGTGTAGGGCCTGAGTTCTCTCAGATGTTCGTACTATTTATCAATAATCGTATGGATAAGTTGATAACCCCTAAGGATATCTTATTACATGATAACGAAAGTCATGTATTAGGAGAAATGAGGAAAGCTATTGGTACCGATAACGATTATCGCGCTGATATAGCAAGCATTCTTACAACCAGGGTAATTAACTATGGTTTACACTATGCAGAATCAAACACGATCTACCAAAAGACTGTAGATAGATTAATAACACTAGCGACTCATCCGGATACATTAACTGATGATCTTAAGTATATTCTTGTTAAGAAGTTCTTAAACGGGAATAAGCAAAAGTTTCAAAAGATGATGATTAATCCAGACGTTGTTAAAATGTCAATGAAGTAAATGACGGAAGAAGTAATCACTAAGACGGTGCCCGGTAAACTGGGTACCGTTCTTACTGAACCTGAATATGACACTCTTAATGCAATGCTATCTAGCAGGGATGAAGGGGATCATAGAATGGCTCAGGCAATATTAAATCAATGTGATATAAAAACATCCATTTATTGGATATGGAAATTAGCAAGAACCCATTCTCATAAGATGGTATATCTTCGTACTAAAGCAAGTAGAGAATTTAGAGATGCTACTGATTTATTTTCGCTCGGTTATATGAAGTATACCCCATTTGCTTTAGCAATGCATGAAAAAGGATGGCTTACACCAGAAATATATGCAAGAATCAAACCTGGTATTTTAGACGAGCTTATTGAAAGAAATAAAAATAATAATGTTTATAACATTCATGTAACAATCAAAGACGCGTTCTTAAACTATGATCAAGACGACCAACTCTTACAATTAACCAACTTATGAAAGACTCCATTCATTCACTAGTTCTTACCGAAATGGATACTAAGACTAGAATTATAAAATATGAACACATCTGGGTAATTCCAGGTTCTGTTCAAAATCTATCAAATACTGTAATTAAAGGGAATACCTACACCCCTACAAAAGGAGATCGTATCTGGTTTTATCCAGGATGCGATGTTCCTAGATTTAAAGTAAAACAGTTCTGTGTGAAAAATGATATAGCTGTTGTAAAATATGCAGATAAAGCCAATGTAAAATTCATTGGCCCAGAAACACTCAAGGGAATAATCGATAGTCAGTATATATACAATGTACCAAAAGTAGATTTTCTTAAATGGTTTGATACCATAATGTGTAATGCTTATATAGAAATAAGAGAATTGATTGTAAACTCTCCTAACGAGGTTATATATTTAGAGTACGATACTCGTGAGTATTTTACAGAAAAAGAGTTTTTTGGTAAAAATATATTAGACACTGATCTTATTGATCATAATAATATACTATACAGTACTGAAGAAAATCATGAAAAATTATTAGTACTCCAACAAGATCCTAAAATAAAATCACAAGATGATATCTTAAGCTTGTTGAACACTGGTATCATATTAGATGAACAGATGTATAACGATGTTCACAGATTGTTCGAAAGTTCTGATAAAGAGAATACAAAAGTGGCTATGGAAGCCATGGCGAATTGTGATTTTCAAAAATCTGCTGTATATTTGCTGCTCTTAATGAAAGAATACGGTCAGAAGATCTCAGACTCTGGAAATAAACATCATGTTAACTTCAAGTCTCTGATTAAATATTTTAAGATTACTAATCTCGAAAATATGACAGTAGATAATATGATCAATTCATTAAGAGGTCAAAAACTATTAAGTGTAGATAATCTTAACAGGCTAATGCCCTTAGCCATGAAGAGAATTAGAGAAAAAGGAGATATGAACAACATCAAAATCAAAGATGTTGAACTATCTGAAGAAGCGGAGTTAAGTGTTGCTGAGAATATATTAGATCAGCAAATCCCTATCCCTTCTGTTCCTGTACCGGAAACGCTAGAACACAACACTCTTTTTACAGATGTAAAAGAACCTTTTTAAACTACATAAATGGTATCAACTACTGAAAAAACACCCGCAGAACTCCAACAGGAGTTTTATTCAAAACCTCTTTACTTAAGTTATTCGGCTTTAAGTAAAATGATGTATTCACCTTCGCTGTTCTATAGACACTATGTCTTACAACAAAGAGAAGAAAAACTAGATACGTATCTCATAGATGGTAAGGTTATTCATTGTCTATTATTAGATGATGGAAGCTTTGACAAACAATTTATGCTGATGCCTTCTGCAGTACCGACCGGAAACACCAAATTAGTAGTAGATAAGGTATACAATATCGTTAAAGAGGCTCCTGGCATCCTCGGAGACTATACTGTAGAAATTATTGAAATACTACAAGAGATCAAGTTACATCAGGCTCTTAAAACAGATGCCCAACGTATAGATAAAATAGTCACAGCAGAAACTAAGTCATACTTTGAGTTCTTAAAAATCAAAGGTGGTAAAGATCTTCTTGATGAAGAAACTATGAAGAGATGTAACGAAGCGGTAACGGCTATTCGCAATAATGAACTATGTAGTGGTTTATTAGGTCTTGTTAGACACGAAATGGAAAATCTTGATGTGTTTAATGAGACAGCATTAACCTCAGAACCTTTTGAAGACAAGTATCCATTTGGTCTCAAGGGTATACTAGATAATATTAAGGTAGATTATGATCGTAAAACGATTTATGTCAATGACCTTAAAACAACTGGTAAAACCATTGTAGACTTTAAAGACACAGTAGAGTATTTCAACTACTGGGCTCAAATGGCTATTTATGAGAGATTAGTGAGAGAGGCCTTCAAAGAGTTATTAACAGAAGAATGGGTTCTTGAGTTTCACTTTGTGGTAGTAGATAAGTACAATCAGGTATACCCGTTTAAGGTATCTCGTGAAACTATGGATCTATGGCAACAAAGACTGAATGTTAAACTAACTGAATTCGCCTGGCACTACAAAGAAAAAAGATATGAGTTGCCATATCAATTTGCAAGCAGCAACGTAATACTTTAAAACAATGGCTATCCAATCTTTATACAAAGATTATTTTCAAAAGAGTAAGGTATTTTTATACCCTGTTTTGGATATTAAAAGAGTTGTTAGTGTAGTCCCAATAGATACTTATGCTTTTTGGGAAGGACATTACAACATGGGTGATTGTAAGCTGTCATGCTTATATCATTTACGCACAGATCCAGAATTCAGACAATTCGAGAAGATAAAACTATTTGGTAATAGGTTATTTCATGACTTTAAACAAACAGCAGATAATAAAGGTATTTATATCTTTGACTTTAGCCCGTTTAAAGAAGATTGGAATAATTTCCTTAGAGGTAAGTACTCATTAATGAGTGCTGCCCATAAGTCTAAAATCAAATCTTTTTATGGTCAGAATAGTCGCAATTATGCATACATAGAAAGTTTTCTACATCCAGAAAAGTACTATAGTATGTATTCAGAAATAATAAATGTCAAAGAAGAAGTGCTTAAAGATGTAGGCCAATTGTGTGATAGACCAGATTTTGTAAAGGAAACCTTAACTGTTTCTGTAAAATATTTGGATTTACAACAAAAAACTACTTAATTTGCATACACTAAAAACCAACAAACCATGTCTACAATTCAAAAATCAATGTTGCTTATCTCTTCGGAAAGATCAGGTTATCCAACATTTAGAATGATCCCACTTACTATTGATTGCCCATTCGGTGAAATAGTATTTGTACCAGATGCAAGAGCATTGCAAATCCTATATAAACATACAGTAGAAGGGCTTCATATGATGCCTAAACTGGATGATAATGGGAATCCAATGATCAACGCTAAAGCACCAAAAGGATCTAATCCTTACAAACAAGAAAGAAAAACATTATCTGTACCTCAGGATGCATACATCCACAATCCAAAAGAGATTGAAGAGTTCGTAGAAATGTTCGCTATCAATGATAAGTTCGACTATAAAATATTTATGGTAGAGCCGAAAGCACCAATCATTGAACAACCAGAGATTCCTAAACTAATATTACCTAGCTAGGTAATTTAATATACATCACAGTAAAAAGGCAGGCGTAATAACCTGCCTTTTCTGTCTAATCCAATTAACATGATCCACTGGGTACACGATTATGAAACCTTATCCAATTGCTTTATTGCAGTATTTGAACACTACAAGGAAGATGAACGTAAGATATTCGTAATACATACACTTAGAGATGATAGAGTAGAGCTGTTTAATTTCCTACAACAAAACAAGAAGAAAAAAGAATGGCATATCTCATTCAATGGTCTTGCATTTGACTCTCAGATAACTGAGTTTATAATGCGTGATAAAAAGCTTCTCAAAATGACACCGGAAGAAGCAGCTAAAGCGATCTATGCTGTAGCTCAAGAAACCATTACAAAATCAAATAACCGAGAATTCGCAAAGTATCCTGAATGGCAACTAAGCATCGGACAAATTGATATTTTTAAACTCAATCACTGGGATAATCCTAACAAAAGATCAAGTCTTAAGTGGTTACAGTTTGCAATGGATTGGCCTACCGTACAAGAAATGCCTATAAGTCATACCTATAATGTAAGAACCCTAGCTGAAATCGATATAATAATCTCTTATTGTATTAATGACGTTAGGTCAACCAAGAAGCTAATGCTTCTATCCAAGCCTCTACTGGATGTGAGATCTCGTATCAAATCAAAATACGATCTTAAATGCTATAGCTATTCTAATACAAAGATGGGAAGTGAACTACTTCTCAAACTGTACTGTGATGCTACTGGTCAAGATCCAAAAGAGGTAAAACACTACAGAACATTTAGAGATCAAATAGAGATATCTGATATAGTATTTCCTTATCTTAAGTTCCAGAGCCTAGATTTAATCGGGTTTTATGAAATGCTAAAGGGTAAAGTAATCAAGAATACTAAAAAAGACTTCGTTTATACCCTTAAGTACAAGGGTTATGAGTTTCACTACGGTGCTGGGGGTATTCATCAGTGTATAGAACGTGGGATTTATAAAGCAGATGATCGGTTTATAATCAAAGACGCAGATGTAGGTTCCCAATATCCAAGCATAGCTTGTGTAAATGGAATGTATCCAGCTCATCTTGGACCACAGTTCTTTAAAGTGTACAAGGAAGGTATTGTAGACGTCAGGATGGCTGAAAAAAGAAAGAAAGAAGGAAAGGACATGGCAATCATTGAAGGCTTTAAAGAGGCTGCAAATGCTTCTTATGGTAATAGCAATAGTAAGTTTTCCTGGTTATATGACCCGAGATATACTATGCAAACCACCATTAATGGTCAATTATTGATCACCATGCTTGTAGAAGATATCCTTTTAAACATTCCTGAAGTTCAATTACTACAAACCAATACTGATGGATTTACCATGAGATTTCCAAAAGAACACCTACCTAAATACGAAGAGATATGCAAAGCATGGGAACAAGTAACCAAACTGAGCCTCGAGTTTGCAGACTATGCCGCAATGTATATCTGGGATGTAAACAATTACATGGGTCACTATTTAAGTGGTAAAACCAAATGTAAGGGTAGATTTGAATGGGAAGATCTTCAAAACCACAAAGTAACACACTTAAACAAGAACAAGAGTCATCTAATAGTATCCAAAGCACTCTATAATTACTTTATCAAAGATGTCCCACCTGAAAGATACCTGGCCGAGAATAGAAATATCTATGACTATTGTGCCGGTATAAAGATCAAAGGGGATTGGAAGTTTGTCCAGAGCTGTTACAAGAGTACAGGAATGGTAGAACAGGATCTTCAATCAACCTTAAGATACTATATATCTGAGAAGGGGTGTAAGATCATCAAAAGAAATATCCTTGATGGAAGAGAGATTCAAGTTGAAGCCGGAATATGGCTCCAACAAGAATTCAACACCTTTCAAGAGAAACGCTGGGAAGATTATCATGTAGATGAGTCTTATTACCTAGAAGAAATATACAAAGAAATCAACAATTTAGTACCTAAAATCAACCAATATAAACTCGAATTCTAATGGGAAAAAGATCAATAACAACAACCAAAGATTACTTAATAAATGCAGCATTACCTCAGTTCAAAGAGAGCTATACTGTAATTGAACACGGCTTTGTAATCAATAAAACCTTAGAGCTATTAGCTTCTAAGGGTTTTGCTGTAAGGAATGAGCTTTACAGATGTAACGAAAATGCACAAATAGCCCAAGGAGTATACCATTTAGATTATGGTAACGATCCTGATATGGGAATGATGTTCGCCTGGAGTAACTCATATGATAAATCGATGAGGTTCAAGTGTGCTATCGGAGGATACGTATTTATCTGTATGAACGGAGTTGTATCCGGAAACATGGGGTCATGGGGTCGTAAGCATACAGGAACCGCTGATGAGGATACACAGGAACAAATGACACAGCAAATCGATTCAGCTGATATTTACTTCAACCAACTGGTTCAGGATAAAGCGAGCATGCAAACTGTAAATCTATCTGTACAAAATCGTGCTGAGTTAATGGGTAGATTGTTCTTTGAACATAAGCTTGTTACTCTAGAACAGTTATCGATCGTACGACAAGAAGTTCAGAAACCATCTTATCAATACACAGGCGGACCTGATACTTTATGGGCCCTTTATAACCATATCACGCATGCTTTGAAAAGTTCACATCCTAGGTTATGGATGGATCAGCAAAGAATGGTTCACTGGTTTATAACAGACACCTTTGGAATACAGACTACTCCTAACATGACTGTAGCAATACCTACTCCACAAGTTGTATCAAATCAGATAACTATAGAACAAGTAATTGCTGAAGTTGAAGGTACTGATGGTAGCGCCTAAAATATCTGTTTTTAATACACCTTTTAGTAAAGTATCTATGGTACATAATCCTATGTTTGATGAACCCCATTCACCAGCAAAAGTGTCTAAATTAATCCCTCCTTATTTTTTAGGAACCGGGAAAGATTTTGACTCTTTTATGGTGTTTCATGAAGGTCATGCTTTACATCCGGGAGATGTAATGAGCTGTGGTAAAGTAAATATAAGAGTGATGGCAAATTCAGCTGTAGAAGAAGATTTTTTCGAAGATATCTATATAACTACAGTTCAGATTGTCACTAACGACCCTCAAGTAGAAGTAGATATTAATACCAGAACACTAGAACATATGTATTCTGCAACAACAAAATAATTCTTATCTTAGTATTAGAATGCTTGAAACTATAAAATTCCAATGCTATTATTGCAGGGAACAGCTAACTGATACTACGAGAACCCGGGACCATGTCTGGCCCAAATCCAAAGGAGGTAAACTTTACAAGAAAAATAAAGTCTATGCTTGTAGATCCTGTAACAGATATAAAAGAGACCTAACCATTGAAGAATGGCTAGAAATATTAATAACCTTAAAACAAACAAAGAAGAATCAAAAGATCTGGGCCAAAAAGGAGACAATTATTGTTATCTTGCGCTCATTAATTGAATATCTAAAATATAACAATCATGAAAACACAGTTAAAACAAGTAGAAGAGTTTCATAATGCTTTTGGGCAGGTGAATGGAACTGAACCTCAACTACTGGAAGAAAAAACCTTTGAACTAAGATACCGTTTGATGGCTGAGGAGAATGAAGAATACAAGGAAGCTTGTATGAATGGTGATATTGTTCAAATCGCAGATGCATTGGGTGACCAATTATATATATTATGCGGAACTATACTTAAGCATGGACTTCAAGACAAGATCGAAGAGATTTTTAATGAGATCCAAAACAGTAATATGAGTAAATTAGATGCGGAAGGGAAACCTCTCTTGAGAGATGATGGTAAGATCCTTAAAGGACCTAACTATTTCCCACCTAACATTTTTAAAATACTTGAGTAATAAATTAGAGGCATCCTTCGGGGTGCCTTTTTTTTTATTTTACCGCTTCATAGAGGTTATTAACTACACACTCGTGAATGACTTGCATTGTTAGAAGATCATCAGTAAACTTAATACCTGCTTCACTATCATTCCTACAACGATATGCATGCCCTGGTGTAATTACTTTAGAAGGATGGTATGACTGGATAGTTAAAGAAGTATCCCATGGGAACTTATCTTTAAGAATCATTCCTATATGAACATCCTCTACTCCTGATCTTAGTGTAGTATTGCTTTTAAAATCCTTAACCAAATATTGTACAACATCACGAGATAATGCCATACCTTCTCCCCATAAAAAAGGAGCTGTTTTAGCATAAGTAGTTTGATAGAAGTGACCCCCGTAATAATCTTCTCGAGGTTTATTACGCAGTAGTTCAACTAAGCGCTCTTTATCGATATATGTAGAGTTATCTGTTTTAAAGATGTAGTCCCACTTGTATTTAAGTAGGGTTTCAAAAGCGATCATGGTCTTATTATAAAAATGACCGTGTAATTCTGGAATATCTACATGAAGCTTATTACCTATAAGAGCGGTTTTGTAACTTGAATAGTAAAAGATAGTCTCTATCTCCTTAGAGTGATTAGCATCCCAGGTAGTCTGTTGTGCTAAGACTAGTTCTGGATACCTCTCTAGTTCTGAAGACATGACTAATATCACTACTTTCATTAGAATCTACTCTGCATTGCTGTGAATGACTTACCACCTTTGATAATATCTACATCTGAACCAGTTAAGCCGGCTGTTCTAAAGATATGATTCCAGATCTTAGCAGAACCTTTTTGTTGCCAAGGATATGGACCTGTTGTTCTCTTATAGAATAATGATTCATCATCACCTGGCGCCGCATGCATTGCAATGTCTGTTAGTAATTGCGCGTACGTAGTAATAGTTGGGCCAAATGCTACAGAAGTTACAGTAGACATTCTAGTATAATCATTTAATCCAAACCCCGGTAAAGGGATAAAGGTCTCATTCTCATTAGAAGTCTTTAATAACATTACCAGTAAATGATTGGCCAAGAAACCATCTAAGTGGAAATTTTCATCCCCAATTGCACCACTTCTAGCTTTCATTTTATTCCATCTGTCTGGATCATCGTCATCGTATCCAAACATTAATGAAGTGATTGCAGAAATGATCAAGATAGTACTTACTTCAGTCAGTAGCTTTTTCATAGCGGCTTTCTCAGTAGGCTCCATCATATTAATATAGTGACCATACGATCCTATAATCTTACTAATACTCTTAATTGACTCAATATAAAAGCCAGTTGTAACATCATTAGTGATTATACTACCACGTTGCTTCGCGAAGCGTGCCATGAACATGGAAGTAAAATACCTACGCATGAACATTACTAACCTGTATGTAAAATGTGCTTGAGCCTGAGGAGATTCGAAGTTAGCGAACGCACCATTCAAATGCTTAGATTGTTCGTGGATCAAGTTCTTAAAATCAAGATACTTTCTTCCGCCTACTTCATACTCTCTATCAACGATATCTTTATTCAAAACCATTAACTTACTTACGGGATCGATTTCAAAGGCCTCCATGTAAGGAACCTCAACAATCTTACCATTCACATTCTTCTCAACTTTCTTATGAATCATCATTCCTCCAAATAATTGGAAGGCTGCTTCAAGTTCCATAAACTTTCTAGGACTGTACATCCAAGATAAACTGGCAATATCACCCTCTTTACTACGACTAGCGTGACTTCCAAAAACCTCAGATAACTTACCTTGTAACGGATCAAAGAACATAAGCATTTGATTGTTCAAAGTATAATTATCTCCACCGTAGATATGATTCATCCAATCTTTTTGTGCGCTGATTGACCAAACCTTAGCCTTCAGGTAAGATCCTGGAGACATATGTTCACCGGCCGCTGCTAACATTCTCATCTGCCATAGTGCACCCCAATAGTTCTTGGTTGCTGACGGTAGATTTAAAGCAAAGTAGCTAAAGGAGGCGCCTTTCATTAATTTACCGGTAATCTTATTTAAAAAATCTAAGTGACGTTCGCTATAGATTTTTCCTTTGAACTCACGGTTATATAAAGCATTCATTCCTGAGGCTCTTATATTCTCTTGTACTTCATTGTCTTTTTTACTAAAGATCTTTCTCTTAATAGAATTACCATTAGCCATATCTATACCATCTTTCTTGATCTTATTTTTAGGATTGTTCACCGTATTAAGGATAGCCTTGGCTATGTGATTAATCTTAGTAAACTGTCTCTGCTTTTCAGCACTCAGTCCATATACATTAAGCACGCGTAATACATCTCGGGATGTTTCTTCAAGTTCCATATTAGCAGTACCACTCACAGGAAGTCTATCTATTACAGAACCTTCACTGATAGAGTTCATAAAATCTATAGAATGTAAAGTCTCATCCATAGCAGCATCACCAGTTCCTTCTTCGAAATCACCGGCTTCACGCGTAAGAGCATTCACTTCTTCACGAGAAGCACCTTTAGCAAAAGCAGTAACCCCTTCTTTTAATTTTTTAAGTGTTTTGACTTTTTCACCTACTAATCTACCAGATTGTATTTGCTCTAAAGTATCATTTCTCTGACTTCCAATTCTCATTCTAGGAAGATCAAGATATAACCTGCTCTTGTAATCGATTTCTTTTTGATTTGCAAGGTGATATTCTTTAAGATATTGTAATAACTCAGCATGCTTAGGGCTTGTTTGTTGAAGTTTATAATAAGCCTCATTAATATACTCACTATCGATTACTTTTCCTGTAATATCTCTAGCGGGTTTTTTAGCATAATCTTCTTTATTCTTAGGTAAAAAATTACCTTTATTATCAATCCTTACACCAAGATATAACTTATTCCTTTCTTCCACATCCATCCCATACGGTATAGTACGGTACTGATCTCGTACCACTCTAGTCTTATACTTCATTGACGGAGTTCTACCAGTCATTGTTTTCTCTTCTACTTCTCCTGTTGTAGGATTAGTTACCTGATACTTAAAAGTTGCAAGATGACTTAATAATTTAGGGCTCGGGGCACTCCACGCGCTTAATCGTTGGTAATTGTGAACTAAGTCTCCATCATTATTAACGTATTCTCTTCTTACATGATTAGCCATGAACCATTTTTCAAACTCAGGACTTCTAGCCATAATTTTATCTGCAGGTACTTCCCTTTTATCTCCAATACCTTTTCCTCTAATAAAATCAGCTGCAGTAGATGCTGTTAACTTAGCATAAGGAACACCTTTGATATCATCCAGTAGATTATTAACTTGATCGATATAATGAGTTGTAGCTTCTTTTCCACGTAACTGAGCTAACATATCAAAGATCTCAGCTCGTTCCTCACGCATTTCTACACTTAATGTAGAAAGAACTCCAGATTTTTTGATAGCTTCTTCTTTAACAATCAAAGCTTCCTGAACTCTCTTCAACTCAATCATTTTCTTTTCAGGAACTATAGAACCATCCGGTTGACCTAAGGCGTCTTTATATCCCATAACTAAACTACCCATAGCAGTAAACTCTTCAGATACATCTAGCTTCTGCTTTACTCCAGCTGGTAAATTTGCCATCCATGTATCAAGTCTTAGGAATGTTTTAGCAACATCGTTCCAATACTCTTCTGTGTATCCAGGAACTGTATTCTGTTCTATCCATTTATCAATAGTGGTTTTGTATTCATCACTAGTTCTAGATAATCCTTTATTATTAATAAGATCATCTTCAAACGCACTTAATGCACTATTAAACGCTTCTTTCTTATCAACGTATTTATAATATTTGGATGTTCTTCTTCTATGGGCATTCAAAGCCTCAGCTTTAAGTAGATCATCGCCCGTTTTCATGGTACCATTGGCATTATGGATGGAGTAAAGCTGGGCATATTCCTTCCATCGCTCGGCCATGTTATCCGCCTCTTCAAAATTCTCATATTCAGAGAACATTAGATTAGCTTCTGCACTAATCTTAGCCAGAACTTCATTTCTTTCCAACCAAGCAGCTAATCCAATATCAGTCTTTAGTAACTCATCCTGTGCTTCATACACTTCTTTATCATAATCCTGCCACCAGAAATTGGTCTTCTCAGTAGATAATGCTTTATACGCTGTACGTAATACTTCCTTAGCAGCTTTGATTTCCTGATCTGTTATAGCGTTAGTAACACCAGTTTTAGCTTCCTCGATCTTAACTTCAAGCTCTTTTATCTTCCATCGTCCACTGATAGTCGGGGCTATAAAGGAAAGAACCTTTTTCTCAACAAATACACCATCTTTTTTCTCAAAAGTACTATCTTGAGATAAAGCAAAATCCCAAGTCTTCTCAAGATTTGTTCCTGTAATATCAAGCTCCTTAAGTAATGGTGATATCTTAGCCATAAAAGCCATTTCATTTCTAATAGCTTCTGCCTCAATATTAGAGATTGTATCTTTAATGAACTTAGCAAAACCACCTACAATAGGATCCGGATTAGTAGTATAAGATTCAAACATAGTTGACCACCAACTGGCGTCTCCTATTTTACCTTGAAGCATATCTCTAACTTTATCCTTACTTAAATAAAACTTTTGATGTTTATCTGTAGCTGCCTTTAAAGCCTTTACTGCAGTTGCTTTCTTTACCCCTGAAGAATTTGCTATAATACCCTCAAGTTCTTTTTTTCTAGCATTAAATTCGGTATCCCTTTTTTTATTGGATTCCTTTACCCATTCGTTATAAATATTAACAGTACCCTCTTCTTGAATCTCTCCATACAATTCAAGACCAGTCTCGATATTATCACCCAGGTTGGCCATGAACTTCTTCATAGTACTATCCTGAGGGAT